>Ga0154020_10000053_pt1 | contig 117860 bp, 100 predicted proteins | sample Klosneuvirus_201_FD_109709 | JGI IMG/M metagenome (GOLD analysis project Ga0154020, IMG submission 109709) | Active sludge microbial communities from wastewater, Klosterneuburg, Austria - Klosneuvirus_20160825_MG | ecosystem: Engineered > WWTP > Aerobic digester > Activated sludge | place... | reverse complement strand
CGACGATGTGGTCTTTGAGATCGAGCTGATCAAGCAGGTCGAGATCAATGTCGACTACATCCTGCTGCTGGTGGAGCGGTATCTCCAGGCCAAGGGCAGCGGGGCCGACAAGGAAATCCGTGCCACGATCGAGCGGGCGGTCAATGCCAGCCCGTCGCTGCGCAACAAGAAGGACCTCATCGAGCAGTTCGTGGATTCGGTCTCGACGAAGGGCAAGGTGGATGCGCAGTGGCTGGCGTTCGTCGAAGCCAAGAAGGCGGCGGAACTCGACCAGATCATCGCCGACGAGGGGCTCAAGGCGGAGGAGACGAAGGTGTTTGTGGACAATGCCTTCCGCGACGGTGCGATCCCGACCGCGGGCACGGCGATCACGAAGATCCTGCCGCCGGTGTCGAGGTTTGCGAAGGATAACGGCCATGCGGTGAAGAAGCAGACGGTGCTGGATCGGCTGGCGGCGTTTTTTGAGCGGTATTTTGGATTGGCGTAGGGAGTCAAGGCGCAGCCTGGCGCTGCACCGGCAGCGCCAGGCTGCGCGCACGCCTCACGAACGCCGCACGAACAGAGCGTACTCCAGGCGCAGATCGATGCCACGGACCGGCAGATTGACCGGATGGTCTATACGTTGTACGGGTTGACGGCGGAGGAGATCAGGATCGTGCAGGGAGGTTGATCATGTCCATCACCCGGGCGAGGTTTGTTATCCCATATGCGTCAGCGTGCTGCGCTGTGCAACTTGCAGCAACAGGCGCAACGCTTCATTCACGGCTTCCGAGGTTGGAAACGCGGCCGCCACATCAGGCGCCAGCAAGACAAGATTCGTACCGGCTTGGTAGCGCGCGACATACTTGCCGCGCACCCCGCCCTTCAAGACGGTTGCATCGTATTCGGGGCGCAGGTCATCATCGAATTGTGTTTCAGGATTCGGTTTCATAAAGCTTTCTTTCCGACCTTGTCACCTCACGCGCGCTGATGATGCGTGTCAACCCCTGACGATCTGTGTGAGCGACAATCAGCAGTCGAACTCCATGACGCTAGTATATCACAGGCCGATTTCCCATCCGCACCATCAACTTCGCCGACCCCGTCGACGTCGCCCACCACGACCAGATGGTGGCGCTGGTGGAGCGGATGCTTGCCTTGCATGGGCAGCGCAACGCAGCGCGCACGCCGCACGAACAGAGCGTGCTCCAGGCGCAGATCGATGCCACGGACCAGCAGATTGACCGGCTGGTCTATGCGTTGTATGGGCTGACGGCGAAGGAGATTGAGATTGTGGAGGGCGGGTAAATTGAGGGTGTGCGTCAAGTTTTTGTTGCGTCCCCGGCACTGGTCAGACGCGGCCCTATTCAACCAATTCCTCTTGACCAGTGCCGGGGACGTTCTCACCAAAATTCTGACACGCACCCGTAAATTGAGCAGCAATTGACGACGCGCTAACCTGGTATTAGACTCCTGCCCAGTGCTCGGCGGAAGTCATGAGGAAACAGACATATGGTGACAATCGCAATACAGGCTGAAGAGTCGCTTGCCGCGGAATTGGCAGAGATCGCCGATGCCAGGCAGATTTCACTGGAAGATGCCGCACTCGAAGCATTGAAACGCTATGTAGCTAGTACACACGGGCTAAAATACCTCGTTGGTTGCCTGGTAGGGGCGCACCCCCGTGTGCGCCCGGAAGCCGGACAGGCACGGGGGCCTGTCCCTACCAAATCTACGGGCAGAATTACGCCCACCTGGACTAGTGTGCACCCCCTTGACAGCGTGCGCTACTCTTTTATCGGGATAGGTCACAGTGGAAAAGGTGACGTGTCTCAGCGCGTCGATGAAACTCTAGATGCCATCGCTGAACGCCGCAAGGGGTGGAGCCTCGACGCATGACAGCGCTCCTGGACACCGGCTTCCTGCTGGCGGTGCTGGATGAAGATGACAATCTACATCAAAATCATGGAAGAGTATCGAGACAGCCGAATTGACTTTGTCGATAGCGTGATCGCTGCGATGGCCGAGCGACTTGAAATTCGGACAATCCTCACGGTCGATCGCAGGCATTTTCAGATCTTTCGCCCGAAGATTCTTGATTACTTCATCATTCTCCCAGAGAAACTCTATTGAGCGCTTCTTCCGCCATGCGCAGATGGTGGCGCTGGAGGCGCGGATGCTGGCCCTGCACCGGCAGCGCCGCACGAACAGAGCGTGCTCCAGGCGCAGATCGACGCTACGGATCGGCAGATTGATAAGCTGGTCTATGCGTTGTATGGGCTGACGGCGGAGGAGGTTCGGATTGTGGAGGGCGGGTGATCTCCTTGTGGCGCTCCCGTAGCGGTGATGGGGTTGAATGTGCTCTCCGGCGCCAGGTGCTCCAACGGCGCGACTGGCGCCGGAGAGCGGCTCGTGACGTCTGATTTGCATCGCGCGGCGGCGCTCCAACAGAAGTGCAGTATCGCCGGCTTGATTCTGTTGGCCTGAGCATTGCTTTGGCCTGGCAAGCGCCGGCGGCTCTGGCAGACAACAGCCCCGCCCAGACCGCCCCCCGGTTGCGTTACCCGTCCCTTTCCGGTGCATCCCAAGTTGTGGGTACGTCCCCGGCACTGGTCAAGAGCTTTCATCAAAGCCGCACCCTGTGACCAGTGCCGGGGACGTTCTCGCCAAAATTCTGACACGCACCCGTCCCTTTTCGGTGCATTGCCACCCGGACCGGAGTGTGTTATAGTGCCGCCAGAGTGCATTCATGGTTGACGGACTGCGTTCCGGGCAGCCAGCAGTGAACTCAACCTGCACTTGAATTCCGAGCTTCGCACAACGATAATACGGCGGATGCGGTCTGTCACGACACAGGCTGTCAGCTTTCCCATCGCACAATCCTTTTGACGCGGCTTGTCGGGTTGCCCCTTGGCGCTGTTTGCCAGCGCGCCGTGCGAATTAGGAGGAGTGCGCCTATGGGTTCAGTGGCTTGGCTGTTCCGTTATCGATTCCTAATCGAGCATCCGTGTGCCATGCTGTGGTGCCCACGAGTCAAAGGAGGAATAGACTATGGCGAAGTATCTGATTCAAGCAAGCTACGTCGGTGAAGGCGTGAAGGGCCTGCTCAAAGATGGTGGCAGCGTGCGCCGGGCCGCCGTCGAGAAGCTGGCCAAGTCAGTGGGGGGCGCCGTCGAAGTCTTCTATTATGCCTTCGGCGAGAGCGACCTGTACATCATTGGCGATTTCCCAGACAACGCCGCGGTGGCCGCGGTTGCCCTGACGGTCAACGCCTCGGGGACAGCCACGTGCAAAACCACGGTGCTGTTGACGCCTGAGGAAATCGACGCGGCGGCGAAGAAAACGCCCAGCTATATCCCACCGGGACAGTAAGCGGCGTTGATTGTCAACGTGCCAATAGGATGCCGCGGCCGGACGCTCACCAGCGTCCGGCCGCGGCTCGATCGCCAAGTGCGCTTGATTTGACTCGTTCTCTCCTGGTGCAAGCCGCCCCTCCCTCGGAAATCCGCCGGCCCGCTGTCACTTGCCAGCAACGCATCCTCTGCTGCTGATACCTGGTCCTGAGCAACCGATTGGTGATTTTGCCGCTTTGGCCGAACATCGTGGCATGGTGGATCAGCTCATTCGAGCGCATAGGTTTGCAGCGGCATTGGTGCGCACGCTCCAGGAGCATGGGATTGCCAGAGTCGAAATATCACCATTTGGCGTTCGCTATGTCCATCGAAGGTATACTACGAACGCCCGATGGATGAAGCGCGATGGTGCGCGTCGTGTGGTTTATCGAAGATGGTGAAACGATGCCGCGCCTGGTCGCGGCCTACCCGCGCAACTGGAGGCAAGCATGCTTGCTGAACATGACCGAGTGGTATTACGAAGCAATATTCCTGAACATCATCTCGTGGCTGGCGATATTGGCGCCGTCGTGTTTGTCCGCCAGCACGGCGCCGGTTATGAGGTTGAGTTCATGGCGCTCGACGGCGAGACGGTGGCTATCGTCACGCTGCTGCCGGCGCAAATCCGCCCGATTGCGCGGCGTGAGATCGCCCATGCCCGGCTCATTGCCCAGGCTGCCTAACTGACCACTCATCCGCACCATCGACGTCGCCGACCCCGTCGACGTCGCCCGCCACGACCAGATGGTGGCGCTGGTGGAGCGGATGCTTGCCTTGCATGGGCGGAGATGGGTTTGCTGGCTGGCTCATCCTATCTGGCAGCGACAGGATGAGCCAGCGATTGTGACCAGGGCGCTGTCAGCGTGCGGGCTTGATGTTCTGGTTGACGTGAAAGAGGTTCTGCGGATCGTATTGGGCTTTGACCTGCGCCAGGCGGCCATAGTTGTCGCCATAGGCAGCCTTCACCCGCTCTTCGCCCTCATCCATGATCATGTTTACATAGCCGCCGCCCGCCGAATAGGGATGCATGGCCTGCCAGTATTCCTTGGCCCACTGGGTCGTGCGTTCGTTATTCTGTGGGTCAGGGTCAACGCCGACGATCACCTGGGCAAAGTTGGCGTCGCGATAGCCCCAGGCGGTCTCCTGCGCGCCCACGTGCCCTGCGGCCCCGTTGATGGGATAGATATGCATGGTCGAGTGCATCGTCGGCAGCTGCGCTCCGTACTTCACATGCAGATCAATCGCCTGGTCACTCAACTCATGCACAAAGTCGGCCTTCCAGTACCACTGCAGCCCCGGCGGGTAGAGCCCATCAAACATGCTCTGGAGCGCTGGCCAGGGGATCGGTCCGGTGAAGTCGACCGCTGGGCCGAGGGCGCGGATTGATTTGAAGCGCTCCTCAGCCTGGTCGAGCGGGCCTGTATAGCACCACGTAATGATGCATCCTTTATGCAAGTGCAACGCTTCTGGAAAGGGGGGCGCAGGAGGCACCGTGGCAAGGCCAAACCAACCGTTGATATCCTCCGGCGCATTCAAAATAAACTCTTGCCAAAACTTGAGCACCTCCTTGGTGCGGTCAATCGGCCAGAGCATCGGTCCGCCGTAGACGGTGCTGATCGGGTGTAGTTGGTACTCGAACGACGTTACCACACCAAAGTTGCCGCCGCCGCCGCGCACCGCCCAGAAGAGGTCGGCGTTCTCCTCGGCGCTGGCGGTTATAAAGCGACCGTCAGCCAGCACCATGTCCACGCTCAGCAAATTGTCAATCGTCAGGCCATGGGTGCGAGAGAGGTAGCCGATGCCGCCGCCCAACGTCAATCCCCCAACGCCGGTCGTCGAGATGAAACCGCTTGGCGTGGCCAAGCCAAAAGCGTGGGTGGCGTGATCTACATCTCCCCAGGTGCAGCCGCCTTCCACCCGTGCGGTGCGCGCAGCGGGATTCACGCGAATACCCTTCATGTGCGAGAGATCAATTACCAGCCCTTCATCGCAGATGCCCAGGCCGGGGCCGTTGTGCCCGCCGCCGCGCACGGCGATAGTCAACTGCTGTTCGCGCCCAAAGTTGACGGCGGCGATCACGTCGGCCACGTCCACGCAGCGTGCAATCAGCGCGGGCCGTTTGTCGATCATGGCATTATACACTTTCCGTGCCTCGTCGTAGATGGCGTCGCCGGGTCGAATCAACGCACCGCGCAGTTGCGCGCGGAACTCGCCAACTGCCGCTTCATCCAGTTTGTGCTCATTCCTGGTTGGGGTTTGCACTACCATACTTCCTCCTTGACCTCCACTTGTTTGGACAGACAGATGCGCAACCTGTTTGCTGCACCCAATCTGTTTCAGCAGCACTCTGCTGATGATGACAACCTACCACGGGAGGCGTTAGTCAAACGTTAGTCAAGGCGTTAGGAGGAACCAGACTTTTAGAGAAAAGAGGATAGTTCAAAGCTGGGCGATAAACGCTTGCGCGCTTTGCAAATCGGGGGTGTCAAAGCCTTCGCGAAACCCCCCGTACACCCGAACCAGAGAGTGCCTCGCTTGCTCTGGGCGCTCGGTGGCCTGCCACAGCCGGGCCAGATCGGTGGCGGCCCGCAACTCAAGCGAGCGGGACTGTTGAGCCTGGGCAATGTCCAGCGCGCGTTGCAGGGCAGCTTCAACATCATCTGGGTCTGCACCTTGCGCCCACATCAGTTCGCCGCGCAGCCGGTGAAGTTCCGCATCCCACCAGCGCTCGTTGTTTTGCAAGGCTTCGGTCAACCCCTGCTCGATGGCTTCCAACGCGTCGTCGATCTCTCCGGCACGCCAGCACGCGCGCGCTAACAGCGAGAAGTAAAGCGGCAGGCGCAGACGGGAGCCCATGTCGATAAAGCGATGAATCGCATCACGCAGTTGCGCCAGGCCGCTGCGGTCAGGGTGCTGCCACGCCTGGGCAAAGTGCAGCAGGATCCTGGCCCATGCATGATAGTACGTTACCTGATACTCGCTTGTCAGCGCGTAGGCATCTCGTGCCTGGGCAAAAAAGGCGCCGGCGTCGGCGCGCCATTCTTGCAGCGTCGCCATGTACGTAATGGCTAACGCCTGATTGAAGGGTTGCTCAAATTTGCGCGCAATCGCAATCGCATTTTGGGCGCTGGCGTGCGCGGCATGGACGTGACCCAGACACCACAAGGCGTGGGCGTTCCAGGCATAGCCAAGCACCAGATAGTTCACACCCTGCGATTCCTGTAAATCATGAATGTGCCTGCTGTCACGTTCTGCTACGATGCGTTCAAACTGTTCGCGCGCCTCGGCGATCTTGCCCATGTGCAGCTTCGCACCTGTGTACATCAGTCCGGCAAATGGTGTGATGTCCCCCTGGATCTGCTTGAATAAGGTATGCATCTCTGGATATGTGTACTGCACCTTTTCCAGCCGCGCGGCAACGACGTTCAACGATTGCAGCCCATAGAGCGCCTGCAGACGGTGTGAAGCGTCGCCGGCTTTGTCACTCAGGATCAATGTCCGGTTCAGACACTGCTCGATCTCCGGCGAGGTCCAGCCTTTGGTGATGCGATACAACGGGGCGAGCGCCAGATGCAGGTTCAGCTCTTGGATGTCACGCTGCGCGCCGGCCGCTAAGTGGGTCAGCAGCGTCAGGCCGTGCGTGAGCAACTCGATGGCGTTGTCGTTGGCATAGACGCTGGCCGCCACGGCGCCGGCGCGCTGATAGTACGCAATCGCCTGTTTGAACAGTCCCGCCTGCTCGTAGTGTGTGGCCAGCTTGGCGCTGATCGGGTCAAGCTCCTCTGCATGGAGCGTTTCGAGCGCCTGCGCGATGCGGCGATGGAGCAAACGACGCTGCGGCAGGTTGGTCTCGGCATAGGTTACTTCGCGCAATTTGTCGTGCGTAAAGTCAAAAACATTGACCCGTTGTTCGCTGACGATGCGCTTCTGCCACAGTTCGTCGAGCGCATGGATCACGACCTCCTCCTCTTCATGGCCTGCCAACAGGAGTAGATCGAGCGTGAACGCTCGCCCGATCACGGCGCCGATCTCGGCCACCTTGCGCGCAGTTGGCGAAAGCTGGGCCAGCCGTCCGGCAATAATCGCCTGGACGCGTGGGGGCAGGATCGACGCATCCGGCGAGTTTGCGGCTGTCCCCAGGTCTGTCTGCGCGAGTTGGCCAGGGGCCGCCCCTGCACGAACGGTCTCGACGACAAACAGCGGGTTGCCTTCCGTTTCGCGATACAAGCGCATCGTCGCCGTAGCGTCGAGGCTTTGGCCTTGCACCTGAAAGGCTAGCGTGGCCGTCTCTGCCGCATCGAGTGGCGCGAGTTCGCAGACTGCCACTCTATTTTCGGCGCGTAGCTGGCGAGCCAGGGCGGAGAGTGGATGGTCTGGTGGTGATTCTTCGCTGCGGGCCGTGCCGAGAATGAGCAAAGCAGTGCGGGGCGCAAAACGCAGCAGAAAATGCAGCCACTCCAGCGTCTCCTGGTCGCACCACTGCAAGTCGTCGATCCAGAGCAGCAGTGGCTGCGGCGCCGCCAGCACGCCACGCGCCAGCGCTTCAAAAAAGTGTTGCCGCCGCCCATATTCGGCGATGGGTTGGGGGCGGGTAAGCTGCGGGTAGTCGCTGAGCAGCTCGGGCAGCAACCGAGCAATTTCTTCAAGCCAGACTGAGTCGAGGCCGGCAAGATGGGGTCGTAAAGCCGGGCTGCGCACCCAGTCCGTAATCGGCGCCAGCGACAAGCGCCCTTCTGCGCCGTAGGAGCGCGTATGGGCAGTGGCAAAGCCCTGGCGCGTCACCCACTGAAACAACTCCTCCGCCAGGCGCGACTTGCCAATCCCTGCTTCGCCGGTGATCAAAACCAGATGCGCCCCACCGCCCGCCGCGCGCTGCCAGGCTGCCTGCAACTGCTGCCACTCTGCTTGCCGGCCAACCAGTTGATAGGCAGCCGCAGCGGTCTCTTCACCGCCGAGCGAGGAACTTGGGCGCGGCGTCCGCTGCAAGCGTTGATACGCGGCATGCAGCGCCTCACCCGGCTCGACGCCTAGCTCGCATTGCAGCGTTTCGACGGCACTCTGATAGACGCGTTGGGCGCCGGCAGGATCATCGTCCAACTCGTGCAGGCGCATGAGCATTGCATAGGCGCTTTCGTCGAGCGGATCGAGCCGGAGCAACTGCTGCGCCACCGGCAGCGCCGCGGCATAGTGGCGTTGTGTTTCGAGCAGAAGCACCAACTTTTGGCAGGCGCTGCGCGCTTGCTGTTGCAGCCGTTCGCGCTCGGGCGCCATCCAGTCGTCGTAGCAGCCCGGCAGCAGATCACCCTGGTAGAAAGCGAGCGCACGTTCCAGCGCTTGCCGCGACAGCGCAGCTTCACCCTGCTGTTCGGCGGCTGCAGCCTGGCTCAGGGTGCGCTCAAAGAGCTGAACATCAATTACCTGTGCGGCATCCGTCTTCCAATAGACCGTATTGCTATCGACAGCCAGAAAATGCTCCGCATCCGGGAGGGCGTGGCGCAGTTGATACAAGAATTGGCGCAGATTGTTGCGCGCCTGGGCCTCGGTTGCATCGGGCCAAAAGAGAAAAGCCAGGTGCTGGCGCGATTGGGGTGAATCGGCATGGAGAATCAGATAGGCAATCAGGGATTGCAGGCGCGCCGTACTCACACCTGCAACCGGTGTGTCATCGAGAACAAACTGAAAGCCTCCGAGCAGTTGGACATGCAAAACAGGGTGCGACATGCGATAACCTCCGAACTACCACTCGCCAGGCCATAGTATAGGCGATCTTCAGGAAAACAACGAGTGATCCTGTGGGGGGTGGTGCGCCTGTCAACCAGGCTGTCAGGGCGGAGAGGGTTATACGACGGGCGGCCAATCCGGTAGGGGCAGACCCCCGTGTCTGCCCGGTTGCGTTACAATGGCGAATGTTCTAATCGAACAACACGGGACGGCACGGGGGCCGTCCCCTACAATGCGCGCCGATCCGGTAGGGGCAGACCCCCATGTCTGCCCGGTTGCTGCCCGTTTGGTCGTAATGGCGGATGTCCGTATCGGACGACACGGGACGGCACGGGGGCCGTTCCCTACCAATGGGGGGGAAGAATGATGAGTAGCGATCGATTTCCTCAACGAAAACGTTTGCGGCTGCGGGGTTTTGACTATCGGACGCCGGGGGCATACTTTGTGACGATCTGCACCGAACACCGGGTGCATTTGTTTGGCGAAATCAACGACGGCCGTATGCGACGAAATGGTGCGGGCGATATGGTGGATGCGGTGTGGCTCTCACTGCCCGACAAGTTCCCTGATGCCCAGTTGGATGCGTTTGTGGTGATGCCGAACCACATCCATCTTTTGATCTGGATTGCCTGGCTGGCGACTTCGCCGCCGTCGCCGCCGGAGAATTCGCTGATCGACATCATGCGCTGGTTCAAATCGCTGACAACGGCGAAGTATCGGCGCGGCGTCAAGGAAGAAGGCTAGCAGGCTTTTCCGGGGAAGCTCTGGCAGCGTAGTTACTACGACCAGATCGTGCGTGACCAGCGGGCGCTGGACGCAATCCGGCGCTACATAACTACCATCCGGAACGCTGGACACTGGACCTCTACAACTGCGAGCGGCGTGCGCAAGACCCGCTGACGCGTGAAATCTGGCAGATGCTGCTAGCGCAGCCATCAACGCAGCAAGGCGGATAAAGATACATCCTCTCCCGCACGCCGGTTGCGCTTCCAGGCGCACCGTGATACGATTTCCGCCCAATCTGTCTGGCGCTCGGGCCAAATCAACAGCAGCTATTTCTGACGTGGAGAAGCCTCTATGACCGACCAGAGTGTCGTCGCCCGCCGTCGCGAACAGCGGCGCGCACGCCAGAGCGCTGCGGCTGTGCATGTGATCGCCCAGCCCATCAACAACCTGCCCGTCTACGAACTCGCCAACGACGAGGCGCTGCATCAGATCAACGACGCGTCGATGTTGATCCTCGAAGAGATCGGCATCGACTTCTATGACGAGGAGGCGTTGGCGGTGCTGGCTGCGCACGGCGCCGTCGTCAAAGATTCGACCGTCTACTTCGACCGCAAGCTGATTGCCGAGTATGTGGGCAAGGCGCCGGCGCAGTTCACACAGTTGGCGCGCAACCCGGAGCGCAACGTCGTGATCGGCGGCGCCTATGTCACCTTTGCGCCGGTTTATGGCCCGCCCTACGTCTACGACCTGAGTCGCGGCCGCCGCGAGGCAACGCTGGCGGACTTCGAGAACTTTGTCAAGCTCGCCTACCTCAGCCCCTATATTCACCACTCCGGCGGCACTGTCGTGGAGCCAACCGACCTGCCCACGCACACGCGCCACCTCGACATGATCTACGCCCACATCAAGTTCAGCGACAAGCCCTTCATGGGGTCGGTCACCAGCGGGCCGAACGCCGAAGACAGCGTGCGTATGGCAGAGCTTCTCTTTGGCGCAGAAACAATCCGCCAGCAGCCTGCGCTGCTCTCGCTGATCAATATCTCCAGCCCGCGGCGGCTCGACGACCGCATGTTGGCCGCGCTCAAGGTCTATGCCAAGGCGCGGCAGGCAATGATCATCACGCCCTTTATCCTTTCCGGGGCGATGGCGCCGGCCGCGGTGGGTGGCACGCTGGCGCAGCTCAACGCCGAGGCGCTGGCCGGCATCGTGCTGGCGCAGATGATCGAGCCGGGCACGCCGGTGATCTACGGCGCGTTTCAGACCAACGTCGATCTGCAGAGCGGTGCGCCGGTCTTTGGCTCGCCCGAAAGCCAGATCGCACTGGTCGTCAGCGCGCAACTGGCGCGGCTGCACGGGCTGCCCTTTCGCTCCGGCGGCATGTTCACCAGCGCCAAGATCGCCGATGCGCAGGCCGCGTACGAGTCGGTGCAGGTGATGCTGCCCGCAGTGCTGGCGCGCGTCAACTTTGTGCTGCACGCCGCGGGCTGGCTGGAGGGCGGATTGACCGCGGGCTATGAAAAGTTCGTGCTCGACTGCGAGTTGTTGGGCATGTATCACAAGTTTCTGCAAGGGCTGGACCTGTCCGCGGAAGGCATGGCGCTGGAGAGTATCCGTGAGGTGGCGCCGGGCGGCCATCACCTGGGCACCGCGCACACCATGCGCAACTTCCGCACGGCCTTCTACCGCGCCGGCCTCTTCGACTATAATTCGGCTGAGCAGTGGCAGGCCGAAGGCGCACAGGACGCGCAGCAGCGCGCGCATCAGAAGTACCGGCAGTTGCTGGCGGACTACACGCCCCCGTCGCTCGACCCGGCGGTCGATGAAGCGTTGCAAGCATTCATGGCGCGTCGCAAACAAGAGATTAAACCGGAGTATTGAGATGGAACGTGAAACAGTGCTCTATGCCTTGACCGCGCAAAAGTATGTGTTTGCCCAAAAATATGGTGTCACACAATTGGGCATCTTTGGTTCGGTTGCGCGAGGGCAGGCGACCGAAGGCAGCGACGTTGACGTGGTGGTCGAAATGCCGCCGGATATTTTCCAAATGGTGCATTTGAAGGAGGATATTGAGGCGCTCCTTGGTGTCCCGGTCGATCTGATTCGATTGCATAAAAACTTGAATGCTTATCTCAAAAGCCGAATTGATCGTGAAGCCATCTTCGTCTGATCCGCAGTTAATACGCGTGATTGCTGAAAATATCCTGATCGCCATTGACCGCATCGAGCGTCGATTTGCGGACGTTGGCACACCCGACGATTTCCTGTCCAGCGATGCGGGGATCGATCGCCTCGATGGCATAACGATGATGTTGATCGCAATTGGTGAGCAGTTGAAACAATTGGATGCTTTTGCTGTGCTGCTTGACCTGGCTACTCGCTATCCTCAGGTTGATTGGAAGGGCGCCAAAGGTATCCGGGACTTTTTGAGCCACCACTACTTTTCGCTGGATGCTGAAGTGATTTTCGATGTGTGTCAAAACAAGCTCGCGGGGCTAAAGCAGGCAATTCTCAGCCTGCATGACTCGCAGGTTGGGGAGCAAATAGATACTCTTTTAAAAGACGAGGATGCAGATGGCTGAGCGACGTTCTCCACTCTACGAAATTCACGTGCGATCCGCGGTGCGCATGGTCAAGGGCGGCGGCGACTACCTGTTTCCGCTGGCCTACACCGCGCCGGCCGAGGAGCACCGAACCGTGCGCCAGAATGTAGGGATGCAGGACCTGACCAGCATGGGCGAGGTCGACATCAAGGGGCCAGGCGCCGAACGGCTGATCAGCCGGCTGGTGGTGGCGAGCATCTACGACCTGCAGCCGGGGCAGGTGCGCTACACGACAATGTGCCGCCCTGATGGCCGTATTGTGGACGACATAACGGTCTATAAGTTTGGCGACGAGCATTTCATGATCGTCACCAGCAGCGCGCCGCGCAAGCTCACCTTCCGCTGGGTCGCCGAGCACGCCGCAGGCATGAGCGCCTACGCCAACGATGTCAGCGGCGCCATTGCACTCATCTCCGTGCAAGGGCCGCGCTCGCGTGACTTCCTCGCCAGCGTCGTCGCGGATAGTGGGGTGCTGCTGGCGCTCAAGTTTTTCCGCTTCGGCGCCAACCGCATCGATGAGACCGAGTTGCTGATCTCGCGCTCCGGCTATACCGGCGAGCTCGGCTACGAACTCTACGCACCAGCCGAGGAAGCGGCCGTGCTGTGGGAGTTCCTTGAACGCCGCGGCAAGGAGTTTGGCTTGCTGCCCTACGGCGTCGGCGCGATGCAGAGCCTGCGCATTGAGAAAGCCTTTCCGCTCGCCGGCCCCGACATCGATGGGGAACAGAGTCCCTTCGAGGTGGGGCTGAACCGCTGGATCGATTTCTCCAAGCGCGACTTCATCGGCCGCGACGCACTGTTGCACATCCAGGATCGCGGCTTGCAGGAGCGCTGGGTTGGCCTGGAGGTCGACAGCCCCACGCCCGCCGCGCTCAATGACCCCATCTACAGCGTGGCCGACTTCAAGACATGGCGCGAGACGATTCACACGGGCAGCGAGGCGGGCGCCGCCTTCGACGCCGAGGAAGCTGGCTACCAGCAGATCGGCCGCGTCACTTCCAGCGCCCAGGGGCACAGCGTGGGCAAGCTGCTGGCGCTTGGCTATCTCAGCGTTAGCCATTCGTGGCCGGGCGCGAAGGTCATGGTCGTCAGCGGCGGCCGGCCGTCTCTGGCGACAGTAGTCAACACACCTTTCTTCGACCCGGCGGGCAACCGCCTGCGCGGCAGCATCACCCGCACGCTGGCGGAGGGCGGCACGAACGCTGCACCGGAGACCAACACGAGAGTTACAGGAAAAAAGAGATAGACCACGGATTTGACGGATGCGCGCGGATTCTTGCCTTTGTCCGTGTAAATCCGCCTAATCCGTCAAATCCGCGGTCTATTAGGAGTTCTGTTATGAACGCATATTCTCGACACTACAATACCATCGTGATCGGCGTGGGCGGCATGGGCAGCGCGACGTGCTACGATCTGGCCCGGCGCGGGCAGAGCGTGCTGGGCATTGAGCAGTTCGACATCCCGCACGACCAGGGGTCATCGCACGGCTACACGCGTATCATCCGCCTAGCCTATTACGAGCACCCGTCCTATGTCATGCTGCTCAAGCGCGCCTACGAGTTGTGGGAGGATATCGAGCGCGTGTCCGGCGAGAAGCTGCTCTACAAGATCGGCTCCATCGACGCCGGCCCGGCCGATTCGTGGGTCTTCAAGGGATCGTTCCAGTCCGTCGTGCAGATGGGCATTGACCACGAGGTGCTCACCGGCATTGAGTTGAACCGGCGCTTCCCCGGCTACCGTCTGCCGCAGGAGAGCATGGCGCTCTACCAGAAGGATGGCGGCTTTCTCACGCCCGAGCGCGGGGTCGTCAGCTACGTCAACGCGGCGCTGGCGCACGGCGCCGAAATCCACGGCCGCGAGACGGTGCTGGGCTGGGCGCCGCGCGGTGACGGCGTGCGCGTCACCACTGACCGCGCAGAGTATACCGCTGACGCGCTCGTCTTCACCGCCGGCGCGTGGAACAGCCAGCTCATGCCGTGGCTGCACGGCCTGGCGACGCCGGAGCTACAGGTGCTGATCTGGATGCAGCCGGAGCGGCCCGAATACTTCCGGCTCGACAACTTCCCGGTCTTCAACTGCTTGGTGGAGGAAGGGCGCTTCTACGGCTTCCCGGTCTTTGGCGTGCCAGGCTTCAAGTTCGGCAAATATCACCACTTCGAAGAGCAGGGCCGGCCGCATGAGATCAAGCGCGCGCCGGGCCGCGAGGACGAGGCGATGCTGCGCGAGTTTGCGGCCCGCTACTTCCCGCATGCCACCGGCCCGACGCTGACGCTCAAGGAGTGCATGTTCACCAACGCGCCCGACGGCCACTTCATCATCGACCTGCACCCGGAGTTCCCGCAGGTGAGCTTTGCCTCGGCCTGCTCCGGTCACGGCTACAAATTCGCCAGCGTGATCGGCGAAATCCTGGCCGACCTAGCCGAGCGCCAGCAGAGCCGCCACGACATCAGCCTCTTTGCGCTCTCGCGCTTCGGCGGCCGGCCGAGCAAGCTCCACCGCGAGAAGATCGCGCTGATCGAGCGCGGGCTGCCGGCGGGAGAAGGGCATCCGGGCTATGGAGCAGGGGCGAGGGGCGAAGGGCGAGGGTCGAAGCCATCGATCAGCGGAATCGAAATGGATACGGCGCATTCGAGCTACTGGCAAAGGGCGGATGTGACGCCGTTTTGGTAGAATGCACAACAAGATATGGAATCAGAAGTGTCTGCGCAGACAATGGATTCCTGGAAAATGGCAGTGAATGAGAGGCCGCTATGCACGAGATCCTATTTCTAGTCGAAGATTCGCCGGAGGGCGGCTATGAGGCGCGCGCCCTGGGGGAGTCAATCTTCACCGAGGCGGACGATCTGGAGTCTCTGCGTCAAATGATCATGGATGCGGTTGAGTGTCATTTTGAAGAGATGCTCCGTCCGAAACTTATCCGTCTGCATTTTGTGCGGGAAGAGGTGTTAGCGCTGTGAGACTTCCCCGTAACCTAAGTGGCGATGAGCTGATTCAGGCGCTGACTCGTCTTGGTTACGAAGTCTCTCGTCAATCAGGCAGCCATATACGCTTGACGATCCGGATTGAGCAAGGTGAATATCACGTTACAATTCCTCGCCACTGCGCATTGGCACGCTTAGCAGCATCCTCAGTGATGTAGCTTCTCAACTCCGTATGACGAAAGAAGAATTACTACAACGCCTGATCTGACCTACCCTGCAAATTCTTATACGTTTTTGACGGTTGGAAAAATTGAAAGGAATTCTTCATGTTGGAGAATCTCGTCCGACACGGGTTGATCAAGCTGGCTTTCGCCTGCATCGCCCTTGCTTTGTCCGCCTGCGGTTTCGGCGCGCAGCCGACGCCGACGCCTGCACCGGTCACGTTGCGCTACATCACTTTTGCCGGGCTGGATACAGCCGAGCAGACGCTGGTCGAGCGCTTTCGCACCACACATCCTTCTGTTACGATGGCCGTGGAGCAGTACAATCGTGCGCCTGAGGAATATCTCACCACGGCGCCGGTCCCCGATCTCATGCTGATCACCCCCGGCCAATTTCTCGACAATGCAATGGCCCGCGACGCGCTGACCGATCTCACCGACCTGTGGGCGCAGTCTGGCGCGGGTCAGACGGTGGCGCCGGGTCTGCGCGCCTTGAGTGAGCGAGAAGGCCGCCAATATTACCTGCCCACCGGCTACAACTGGAACGGCGTTTACTACAACAAACAGCTCTTCGAGCAACTGGGGTTGCAGCCGCCGCGCACCTGGGATGAGTTTGTGCAACTGAGCGAGACCCTGTGGCTCAACGGCGTCACGCCCTTTGCCGTCAGCGGCGGCGATCCCTTCATGGGGCTGCTCTGGTTTGACTATCTCAACCTGCGCCTCAATGGGCCCGCGTTTCATCAGGAATTCCTCGCCGGCGACATCCCCTTCGACGACCCGCGCATCCGCCTTGCGTTCGAGTTGTGGGCGTCGCTGGTGGAAAAGGGGTATTTCCTGCAGACGTCCGGCACGATGGACATCGACGCTGCGCTCGCCGCGGTCGCGCCCTCTTCCGCGGCAGCCAGCCCCCAGGCGGCGATGGTTTTGTCGGGGCCGGCCTTTCTCGGTGTGCTGTCACCCCAGCAGCGGGACGCGCTCGGCTTCTTTCCCTTCCCGATCCTCGATCTCGCGCAGCCGCCGGCCGAAGTCGTCATGGCGATCGGCTACATGATCCCGGCGCAGGCGCCCCATCGTGATGTGGCGCTGGCCTTTGCCGACCTGCTTGCCTCGCCAGAAGGGCGCGATCTGCTCATGGCGGAGGTGGTCGCCTCCGGTCTCTACGCACCGATTACCGGCAGCGCTGAGGATGAGACGTTGCCCGCCAGCGTCCGCCAGGGGATGACGCTGGTGCAGGAAGCGGAAAGCGTCGTTGCGCCCTACTACATGAGCGTGTCGCCGGCGATGTGGCCGGCGCTGATGACGATGCAGCGCCGCATCCTGACCGAGCCGGGCAGTGGCAAAGGCTTTGACCTGGATGGGATGCTGGCGGCATTGGAGACGGCGCGGTAATGCAGCGGCGGCGATCAAGCCTGACGTTACTGCCGCGCCCACACACTCCGTTGCCTAACTTGACGAAAACCGCCGCACGTGTCATCTTGCCCTATGCGGCGATGACGTGAACCGCATCAACCCATTTCATCTAAAACCATTGAAATAGAAAGGAATGTGCCATGTCGAGACCAGTTACTCTGTTTACCGGTCAGTGGGCGGATCTGCCGCTGGAGGTGTTGGTGCAGAGGGTGAGCGCCTGGGGCTTTGATGGACTGGAACTGGCCTGCTGGGGCGACCATTTTGAAGTCGATAAGGCGCTCGAAAGCGATCGCTACGTGCGCGAAAAGCGCGACCTGCTCGAACAGCACGGCTTAAACTGCTGGGCCATCAGCAATCACCTGGTCGGCCAGTGCGTCTGCGACCCGATTGACGACCGCCACAAAAGCATCCTTCCCTCGCGCATCTGGGGCGACGGGAAGCCCGAAGGCGTGCGCCAGCGCGCCGCGGAAGAGATCGCCAACACGGGGCGCGCAGCCAAACGCTTTGGCGTCGATACGGTCAACGGCTTTACCGGCAGCAGCGTCTGGCACAAGCTCTACTTCTTCCCACCCACGAGCGACGCTGAGATCGATGCCGGCTATCAGGATTTTGCCGATCGCTGGACGCCTGTGCTGAATGTCTTCCAGGCCGAGGACGTGCGCTTTGGGCTGGAGGTGCACCCGACCGAAATCGCCTATGACCTCATCACCTTCGAACGCGCGCTGCGCGCGCTCAACGGCCACCCGGCCTTCGGCATCAACTTTGACCCCAGCCACCTGGTGCATCAATTTATCGACCCGACCGAACTGATCTACGCCTTCCCCGAACGCATCTTCCACGCACACATCAAGGACGCCAAGGTTCAGCTCACGGGCCGCAACAGCATCCTCTCCTCGCACCTCAGCTTTGGCGACCACCGCCGCGGCTGGGACTTTGTTTCGCCCGGCCATGGCGACGTGAAGTGGGATCCGATCGTGCGCGCGCTCAACCGCGTCGGCTACCAAGGCCCGCTCTCGATCGAGTGGGAAGACAGCGGCATGGATCGCGACTTCGGCGCGCCTGAATCGTTGGCGCTCGTACGCCGCATCGACTACGCGCCTTCGTCCGTGGCCTTCGACGCAGCCTTTGCAAAGTAGCTATTCTATAGACCGCGGATGACGCGGATTAGACGGATGTTTGCGGATAAAATCTGCCCTGGTATAAATCCGTGTAAATCCGCCGAATCCGTTTAATCCGCGGTCTATTCTTTCTTCCTCCTCACACACATTTGACAGGAGCCATGATGACCTCTCCTTTGACGATTGATGCTGTGCTCGACGCCGTGCGCTTTCGTGGCATCGGCCCGACGCGCGGCGGGCGTGTGGTCGCGGTCGCCGGCCACCCGCACGATCCGGCCGTTTACTACTTTGGCGCGGTCGCCGGTGGAGTCTGGAAGACCGAAGACGCCGGCACGACCTGGTGCTGCATCTCTGACAGCCAGCTCAACACCGCGTCGGTCGGCGCGCTTTGCGTCTCCCAGAGCCATCCCAATGTGCTCTACGCCGGCATGGGTGAGACGACGATCCGCATCGATGTCTCCTACGGGGATGGCGTCTACAAATCAACCGACGGCGGGCGCACGTGGAAGCATCTTCTGGGGCTGGCCGACACGCACCACATCGGCCGCGTGCGCGTCCACCCCACCAATCCCGAGCTCGTCTATGTGGCGGCGCTGGGGCACGCGTTTGGCGCGAATGAGGAACGCGGCGTCTTCCGTTCGCGCGATGGCGGCGCCACGTGGGAGAAGGTGCTCTATGTCAGCGAGAAAGCGGGTGCAGTCGATCTCGCCATCGACGAACAGAATCCGTCGATCCTCTACGCCAGCATCTGGCAGACCCACCGCAATTTCTGGGAACTGAGCAGCGGCGGCGAGGACAGCGGCCTGTGGCGTTCGCAGGATGGCGGCGACGCGTGGGAGCGCATCAGCGACAACCAGGGCTTCCCGCAGACGCTCAAGGGTAAAATCGGCGTCGCGGCGTCGCCGGTCAAGGCTGGGCGCGTGTGGGCCATCGTCGAGGCCAAAGATGCGTCTGGCCTTTACCGCTCCGATGACTTTGGCGCGACGTGGCAGCGGCTCAACGACAGCGTCGACCTGCTGGCGCGGCCCTGGTACTACATGCACATCTACGCCGACCCGCAGGACGCAGAGACTGTCTATGTGCTCAACCTGGGGATGCACAGGTCAACCGACGGCGGCAAGACCTTTGTGGAAGTTCCCACCCCGCACGGCGACAACCACGACCTCTGGATCGACCCGCACAACAATCGGCGCATGGTCGAGGGCAATGACGGCGGCGCCTGCGTTTCTTTCAACGGCGGCGAGTCCTTCAGCACCATCTACAACCAGATGACGGCGCAGTTCTATCACATGGACATTGATGACGAGTTTCCTTACCGCGTCTACGGTACGCAGCAGGACAACTCCAGCGTTTGCGTGCCTAGCGACACCGTTGCCGGGCCGATCACCTGGGGCGATTGCGAGGTCGTCGGCACGGGCGAGAGTGGCTATATTGCCGTCAAACCCGACGATGTGAACACGGTGTATGTCGGCGCGGTGGGCAGTTCGCCGGGCGGACAGGGGTCGCTGCAAAAAGTTGACCGCATCTCCGGACAGATTCAGCTTGTCAACGTCTGGCCCGAGGATCTGCATGGCCGCGGCGTCGGCGAGGCCAAGGTGCGCTTTCCGTGGACCTTCCCGATCCTCTTTTCGCCGCACGACCCGAACGTACTCTACACGTGTGGCAATCTTGCCTACCGTTCGACCAATGGCGGCCACAGTTGGGCAGCGATCAGCCCCGATCTGACGCGCGGCGATCAAAGCAAGCTCGGTCCCTCCGGCGGGCCTATCACGCTCGACACCAGCGGCGCCGAACATTACGCCACCCTCTACACCTTCCGCGAGTCGCCGCACGAAGCAGGCGTCTTCTGGGCCGGCAGCGACGACGGCCTGGTGCATATCTCGCGCGATAACGGCGCAAGCTGGCAGAACGTCACCCCGCCTGACCTGCCCGAATGGAGCTACATTCGCACTGTCGAGCCGTCGCCCTTCGATGCGGCCACCTGGTATGTCGCGGCCACGCGCTATAAGCTGGATGACCCGGCGCCCTATCTTTACAAGACAACCGACTATGGGCAAAGCTGGACTGCCATTGCCGACGGCATCCCGGCGCATGACTATGTGCGCGTGATCCGCTGCGACCCTAATGTGGGCGGTGTGCTCTACGTGGGCACGGAGTTGGGTCTGTATCTCTCGCTCGACGACGGCGCAACGTGGCGGCGCTGGCAGGCGAATCTGCCGGTGACGCCCGTGTACGATCTCAAGGTCAAAGGGAAGGATCTTATCCTCGCTACGCACGGCCGCGGCTTCTGGATCGGCGACAACCTGACGCTGCTTTACCAGAGTATTGCGCGGGAGGTGGATAGCGCGTCGGCGCCTGTGCTGTTCGCCCCTGGCCTCACCCACCGCGTCCTGCCCGACCTTTTTGCCGACTGGATGCCGGGCGAGGGCAAGATCTACGGCGTCGGGCTTGGCTCTGGCGCCACGGTGCTTGCGCGCAAGAACGAAACCGGACAAATCTCGCGCACATTTCTTGATGCCGGCGAAGGCGCACCGCGCGGCGCGGTGGTGGATTATTTTCTCCCCGAAACGCCTGCGGTCGAGACGCCTGTCACATTGACGATCCTGGACGCCGACGGCGATGAGCTGCGCGAGTATGGGCGCAAACCTGCGGACTACGACAAGTGGGACGACAAGCGCAAGAGCCTGGCGCCGGGGCCGTGGCTGCCGCTGCACGCCGGCATGAACCGCTTCGTATGGAATCTGCGTCTACCAGGCGCGGTCAAGGTGGCGGGCAATAAAACCGCCAGCGCGGTCAATGAAGGCCCGTTCGTGCTGCCGGGGCATTATCAGGTGCGCCTCACCGTGGGTGATGCCGAGTATACGCAGGGCTTCGAGGTGGTGAACGATCCGCGGGTGCGCACATCGCTGACGGACTTACAGGAGCAGCAGACTCTGCTGTTGCGCATTCGCGATAAAATCTCAGAGGTGCATAGTGCGATCAACCGGCTGCGCACGGTGCGCCAGCAGATCGAGATGTGGCAGCCGCGCGTCGCTGACGCGCCAGTGATTGCGGCCGCTGTTGCTGCCTTGCTGGATAAGCTGGCCGCCATTGAGGACAAGCTGATCCTGCCCGGCGACCAGAAGGTGACCTACGGGCTGATCGTGCGCTCACGGCTCAATGAGGCGTTGGCTTCCGTGATCGCCATCGTCGGCTCTGCTGACGCTCGCCCGACCGAGCAGGCCTATGCCCTGGCAGCGGAGTACAGCGCGCAGATCGACGCCCAGCTTGCGGCGCTGGATGCTGCGTTGACCGACGATCTGGCGGAGTTGAATCAGGCGATCCGCGCCGCAGACCTGGCGCCGATCGCGTAGGAAAGCGAGAGCTTCACAATACTTAGCAAATCTCACACAAAGCCACGGAGAACACAAAGAAAAGTCAAGAAAAGACATTCCCTTTGTGTTCTCCGTGGCTTTGTGTGAGGCGAGATTTGGTTTTTCGCTACGCGTCCACCCGCCCAAGCACCGCCACCACATTCTGTCCACCAAAGCCAAAGGCGTTGACGATAGCATAGCGCGCATTCACGCGTTCTGCCTGATTGCCGACGATATGGAGATCGATTTCCGGGTCCGGCGTGTAGTTGATGGTCGGGGGAACGATGCCTTCGCGCAGCGCACAGACTGCCGCGACGACCGACTCGGCGCCGGCCGCGCCCAGCGCATGTCCAACCATACTTTTGATGCTGGTGATCTTCAAGTTATAAGCCGCCTCGCCAAAGGCGCGCTTGAGAGCCAGCGTCTCGCTGATGTCGTTGAGCACTGTGCCCGTACCGTGCGCCATCACAATGTCGATGTCTTCCGGTTTTAGTTTCGCCATCTGCAACGCGCCGCTGAGCGCACGCGCGGCGCCGCCGCCATTGGGGTCGGGTGCGGTGATATGAAAGGCGTCGCCGGTCAGCTTACCGCCCAGGACTTCGGCGTACAGCTTGGCGCCGCGCGCGTGCGCGTGCTCTTCCGTCTCCAAGATCAGCGCGGCCGCGCCTTCACCGGCGACGAAGCCGTCGCGATCCACCGAAAAGGGGCGGCAGGCGTGTTCCGGATCGTCGGTGCGGGTGGAGAGTGGCCCCATACGCCCAAACGCCGCCATCGTCAGCATCGACATCAATGATTCGGCGCCGCCGGCGATGATCACATCCGCCTCGCCGCGCTGAAGATAATGATAGCCTTCGATGACGGAGTAATGACCGCTGGCGCACGCGGCCGTGCTGGTCATGACGGGGCCTTTAGCGCCGACTTCGATCGAGATGATGCAGGAAACCGCGTTCGCCATTGCGCTTGGCACGACGAACGGCCCGACCGAGCGCCACCCCTTGCGCACGACTTCGAGGGCGCCCGCCTCGATCTCGGGGATGCCGCCGCCGCCGGTTGCCATCAGCACGCCGACGCGCTCCGCATTGTTGTCGTCGATCGTAAAGCGAGCGTCGTCTAATGCCTGGCGCGCCACCGCGACGGCGAATTGCGAGGAGCGATGGACGCGGCGCGCAGTTTTGCGATCCATGTACTTTGTCGCGTCAAACCCCTTGACTTCGCAGGCGATGTTGTGCGGCATATCCTGCGTGTCAAAGCCAGTGATATGCCCAGCGCCAGACTTTCCGGCCAGCAGATTCTGCCAGAACGTGGAGACATCATTGCCAATAGGCGTCAGGGCGCCCATGCCAGTAATATAGACTCGCGTCATTTGGATAACCCACTTTCTATGGTTTGGGAGCGCCAGCACCGATAGTTCGTCTGGCTGTGAAAAAGGGCGCAGTATTGCGCCCTTTACGCTGGTCCGAAATAGCCTGTCATTTCACTTGTTGGAGCATTCCAGTTACTTTGTTATGGCTCTGTTAGTAACTATGCTCCCTCTGGGCCGCCAACGAGCAATGAAAATTGCTTTTCCCTGCGCACCTCTGCCTCTCAGCGCCTCCGCGTCAACGCTATTTCTCAAGTCAGCATGGCAAAGCAAAGGTGCAGGCACATTCCTCTGAATGTCCTTCTGAATTATACTGATAGGTCGTGATGACCGTCAAAATTCCAATGAAAAACAACGTAGGTCCAGATCATGTCTGAAGCAAACACTCTGATTACGACGCAGATCCATCTGCTGCCGGCCAGCATTGCAAGTCTGCCTCAGGAACTGCGCGACCTGCTATTAGTATATCTCCAACGATGGGGAGAACCCGCCGAACAGATCGAAGTCGCGGAATTGTTGCGCAATGCACAAGGCGACTGGCCTGCGCTGCTTGATTACCTGGCGCATGCCTATCTGGCCGCGCACAATCCGCAACGTGCGATGGAGATCATCGAGCGCCGGCAGCGTCGCAATACGACCATTGGTTCACACGCGCTGGAGGCACGCGCTCTGCTGGCGTTGGGTTTACGCGACGCGGCGCGCCAAGTTGCACTGGAATTAGCGGCCGCCAACCCCCGCAACGGCGTCGCGCTCGGCGCGGCCGCCCAGGTGCTCGCTGCAACCGCAGATTTCGAGACCGCGGCCGCCCCTGTGATGGCTTATCTGGAAGCAAAGCCCTACGATCTGCAAGGAACGCTGGCGTTAGCGCTGGTCGCAATCGGGACGGAACGCCCTGACTTGGCCGACGCTCAGTTGCAGCGGCTGGGCGGCGGCATTCCCGCTGGCATTACCGTGGAGCAGCTTGTCCTGCTTCAGGAGATCGCGCAAACGCTGGGCAAGCGCGAAACTGCGGCGGCCGCCGCGCTCGAAATTCAGCGACGCCAGCAGCAGGAGTTGCAGGGGTTGCAGACAATGTTGGCGCCGTTTATCGACGCCGCGGATCTGCTGATCAGCGATCCGGGGGCTTTCTACCGCCAATACACCGGCCTGGAATCGATCAAGCTGACGCGCGAGGAAAGCCAGCGCGTGCAGGTGGAGACGATTCGCCACTTCGGGTTTGAGCGGCTGCGCGAAGGCCAGACCGAGACGATCGCGCTGGCGCTGCTGCGCAATGAATCCGTGCTGGCCGTGATGCCGACGGGTGGCGGCAAATCGCTCTGTTACCAGTTGCCGGCGCTTGTGCTGCCGCGCGCCACTCTGGTCATCAGCCCTTTGATTGCTCTGATGAAAGATCAGGTGGAAGGCTTGCCATCTGCGGCGCAGGCGCGTGCTGTTTTTATCAACAGTACGCTGAGCGACGCCGAGATGGCCGCGCGTATGGAAGGAATCGCGCGCGGGGAATACAAGCTCATCTACGCCGCGCCTGAACGCCTGCGTCAGCGCGCTTTTCTGTATGCGCTGCGTCAAGCCGGATTGGACCTCTTCGTCGTAGATGAGGCGCACTGCGTCAGCATGTGGGGGCACGACTTTCGCCCCGACTATCTCTTCATCCAGCGCGCGCGTATGGAATTGGGAAATCCGCCCGCGCTCGCCATGACCGCGACCGCGCCGCCGCGTGTGCGCGATGAGATCGTCGACTATATCAGCGATGACGCCACCACCCACACCGAGCAGGAAGGCGAGCGCGCGCACCGGCCGCATGTGATCGCGCTTGATATTTTCCGTCCTAACCTGCATCTTTCTGCGCTTCAATTTCATAACGAAGATGAGAAGTTGGCTGCGCTCGTCAACTATGTCGGCAAAACCGTGGGAAGCGGCATTGTCTATGTCAACAGCCGCCGCGCCGAAGACATTGCGGCGGCGCTCCGCCACGCCGGCGTCAGCGCCGAAGCCTACCATGCGGGGATCGCAGAGCGCGGCCCTGTGCAGGATCGCTTCATGTCAAGCCGGACGCGCGTCGTGGTCGCCACCATCGCATTTGGCATGGGCATCGACAAATCGGATATACGCTTCATCGTTCACTTTCACCCATCGCGCAGCCTGGACGCCTATTACCAGGAGGTCGGGCGCGCTGGGCGCGACGGCAAGCTCAGTCAGGGCATCCTGTTCTATAGCAACAACGACTGGGCGAACTTGCGGCGCTGGGCGCGCGCTGAGGAGTATTCGGCAGCATTTCTCAAACGTGTTTTTGCTGCCGTCGCCACCCAGCTTGGCGTCGCGGTGCGCACTGCCGTCGAACCGGAAAACGCAACTACGCCAGCAGACGAAGACAAGGCGGAGACTGGCGCGGGGCTGCCCGCGGGGGAGCGCGCCGTGATGCCCGCAGGCAGCCCCGCGGCCGGCCCGGTCGATCTGCGCCGGCTGCAACAAGTGCTCAGCAGCGACGAGACCGCAGTGCGCGTCGCGCTGAGCATGTTGGAGCGCGCCGGGTTGCTGCAACGGGGCTTCGATCTGCCGCGCGAGGTTGCGATCAGCGTGCCGCGCCGTCTAAAGCGCGGGGTGCTGGATGATCGCACCGTTGCGCGGCTCTTCAAGGGGCTGCAACTCGGTCCGGATCAGTCGGCCACCTTTGCACTGGTGGATATTGCCAAGTTCATGCGGTGGGCGTTGGATGAAGCTGAGATGCATCTGTTGGCGCAATTGGATCAGGGTGCGTTTACGCTCAAATTTGGCCGGCGCGCGATGTTCGTGAATCTGCCAGCCGAACCGGATGATCTGGACGTACGCATCGAAGCTCTGCTTTCCCAGTCTACTGCCGTGGCGCAGCGACGCATCGACGACGTGATCGGCTACGCCACGACAAATAGTTGTCGCCACGGCTATATCAGCGCACACTTCGGCAGCCCGCCCCGCACACACTGCACCGTTTGTGAAAATTGCACTGGCATCCGTCCTGATATCATCCAGCCCGAACGCGTGGAACATCTGCTGCCCGACGATGTTGATATCGAGCCGATGATCATTGACTGTCTGATGAGCCTCCCCAAACCGGTCGGGCGCAGTGGGTTGGCGCGCATCCTGACCGGCGCGCTGCGTTCACCCGTCAAATCGGATCAAGCACGCCACTTTGGCGCGCTCAAGCCGTTGGGTGAAGGCGGCGTAAGCGCTTATATTGACGATCTGATCGAGGAGAACCGCCTGCGCCAGTACACGCGTCGGGATTATCCTGTGCTGGCGCCGACGCTGCGCGGACGCTCCGAAGCCGAAGCCTGGCTGACTGAACATCCCGAACTGGCCGCGTATGGCGAATCCGCAGCGGGGCCAGAAGAAGCTGCCGCCGAACCGGTTGAGGAGTCCGACCGCTATACCGCGCTGCAGAAAGCGCTTTGGCTCTGGCGCCGCCGGCTGGCCGACGAGTTGGCGCAGCCCACCTACGTCGTCATGCGCAATGAGCTGATGCTGCGCATCGCCGAAACACGCCCGCAGACGGTGCAGGAGTTAGCAGCCTTGCCCGGCATGGGCGCCCAGCGTATGCAATATTACAGCGCGGCGTTGCTTGATATCATCAAACTCAACCCGCCCCAGCCAGGTGATCAAGACCGCCTGGCGTTACAACGGTCGGAGTTGGAGACGCAGGTCACGACGGCTAAAGCGGCGGCTCAGGTCGCCAATCAAGTCTCTCCGCAGATCGAGCGGCAAATCTACATGCGTTTGCAGGAGATGCGACAGAAGCTGGCGATCGGCAATCGAATCAAGCCTTACACCGTTGCCGGCGACGCCTTGCTCAAGGAGATCGCACGCCGCGCGCCGGCCAGCCTCGACGAACTCGATGCCGTTCAGGGTTTCTCCAACAGCGGTCTGACCAAAAATGCAGCGCAGATTGTGACGGTCATCGCCGCTATACGTCAATCCACCAACAAATAGCCATTGGCATCCATATACGCACCCGCACCCTCCAGCCGCTTTGACATCCACCGTGCTTTTGCGTATGCTTGCAGTCGATATGCGCCTGTAGCTCAGTGGATTAGAGCATTGGTCTTCGGAACCAAGTGTCGGGGGTTCGAATCCCTCCAGGCGTACTGGTAGAGATGGTATCTCCCTATCCGCAACATGACAAGACTCCGGAAAAGTCATGTTGTACAAACAGTCTAGCCGTTCGACAGACAAACAGTCCATCACCGTAGGCGCTTTTTCGGAGCAAGGCTCAGCCGATCCCCAGCGCCAATAGCGCCAGGATCAGCAATCCCACTACAATGCGATAGGCGCCAAACAAGGCCAGGGTATGGGTTGCCACATAACGGAGCAACCAGGCGATGGCGATCCAAGCGGTGATGGCGGCGGTGATCGTGCCTGCCGCCAAGAGCACCCAATCGCTCCCTGTGATATTGTCGAAACTTGTGGCGAGCTCGAACATCGTGGCAATCAACATGGTAGGGATTGCCAGGTAGAAGGAGAAGCGCGTTGCCGCGGCGCGGCTGGCGCCAGCAAACATACCACCGACAATCGTCGCGCCAGAGCGCGAGACGCCTGGAATCAGCGACAAAACCTGGGCGCCGCCTACAGCCAGCGCCTGCTTGGCCGAAAGCTGCTGGAAATCGGCGGTTTGCGCCCGTCCGCGCACAAACCACTCGACGACGAACATCAGGATGCCCCCGACGATCAACGAGATGGGCACGACGTATGGCGACACAAAAAGTACTTCCTTGATCCAATCGTGGATGAAAAAACCGATCAGCCCAGCGGGAATAAAGGCAATCACCACATTGAGCCAGAGCCGCTGCACTGGCGGACTGTGCAGGACGGTGCGCACCTGCATGATCAGGTCGCGCGCAAAATAGAGCAGCATCGCCAGGGTCGCTCCGAACTGGATAAAAATCTCGAAGGTTCCCCCCATATTTGACTGAAAATTCAGCAACCGGCTGGCTACCAATAAGTGCCCGGTCGAGGAGATGGGGAGAAACTCGGTGAACCCTTCGATCGCCCCTAAAATGATCGCTTTCCACAACTCTTCCATGCCTGTAATCCTTTGAATCGTCATTTATTTCGGCTCAATCGTAGTGGATGCGGGGCGATCCTGCAAGGTGGACTGGGAAGCGCATCGCTCTTGCCGAATTGCAAGCAACCTTTAACGGAAAAAACGCAAGGAACCCAAAGGATGGAAATCTTTCCTTTGGGTTCCTTGCGTTCTCTCTCGGCTAGATTTCATGGCTTGCGGCCATGAAGCTCCAAAGTATCACAGGAGATGGCGCGCGACTTTGGATGGGCGCATCGGGCTTATGGCTTTGGCGTTGGCGTGGGTTTTGCGCTGTGCACGGCAGGTAGGTAAAGGCAGGCGTTTGATCCCTGTTTGCATGTCTCTGGATCGGCGGGCAAGACGGGGTCAGTGGGCGTGGGCGTCGGCGTTATATTGGGCGCAAAGGTCGGCGTCGGCGTGGGGAAAAAGTTGATATCCCAAAAAGCAACGCCGAGTTTGAAGGGGATGGTGTCCATATTGCGCCGCCGGGCATGATACCACATGTACAGTTCCCCCTGGGCATTCTCCGCCACTGTCGGATAAAACACGCGCTCGGCGTCCCATTCCCCTAGCGGCGAGCCGAGCACCAGGGGATTGGCCGCATCCTTGAGCCAGGTGATGCCGTCCGTCGATGTGGCGTGCCCGATGCCGGTGATGCTCTTGTCGGCATTGCTGCCCTGATACCACATGTGCAGGGTGCTATCCTTCCGGATAATGGTGGGAGAAACGGTTTCGCCTTCATCCCATGCGCCCAGCTCACCGATGGGCAGCACAGGCTCCGGTTCTTCCTCGCTCTTGTGGCGTCTCCAGTGGATACCGTCGTCGGAGACGGCATAGCCGATCTGGTTGCTGGAGATGAGACCTCCATTGCCCGCGTACCACATGTGATACTTGCCGTTGAACTTGAGCACTTCCGGTGAAAGCACGCTGTAGCCGTCAAACGTTTCGCTGTATCCCGACGATTCAAAGACTTTGCCGGGATTATCGATGGTTGGGTCATTATATTTCACCCAGTTCACCCCATCCTGCGAGGTGGCGTAACCGATGCCAAAGCCGCCGGTGTAAGCCGCGTAGCCGGCGTACCACATCTTCCAAATGCCTGCTTCTTTGTCGTAGAGCACCGACGGCGCGTTGATGCGCTCGTAGTCCCAATAGCCAAATCCGCCGTCGCGTAACACCGGGTTGCCGTTGTACTTCTGCCAGGTCATCCCATCTTTCGAGGTCGCCAGCCCGAGATCTTTGCCGTTCATGTTATATGAGGTGCCGGAGTACCACATATAGAACTCATCGTTGTTCGGATCGGCATCATTGTGATCCCAGAACATCACGTCGGTGGAGTAAATGCTGAAATCGTCCCAGCCCGCGGGCGGGCCATAGAACAGGATCGGGTTGCTGACATATTTGTTCCACCCTGCATCCGGCGTCGAAAAGGCAATGCTTGCGGGCAAAATGAGAAGCAGCAATGTGATCGTAGCCGCAAGAAAAACGCGTTTCATGGAATTCCTCCCCAAACTGATAAGCTTTGTAAGCGTCGCTATCACGATTCAGCCTATCATTTTGTCGCGTGCTCTATCAGCGTCGTTTTGTCTGAAAAATAGAACTACATTATGGGACGATTGACCGACCCCCGGCGGGGTTATTGCGTTCTGGAGATGAACCAAACGCTCTTCGTAGGTCGGGCTGCCAGCCCGACGGTGTTGCGTCAACGCTCTTTGTAGGTCGGGCTACCAGCCCGACGCTGTTGCGCCAACGCTCTTTGTAGGTCGGGCTACCAGCCCGACGCTGTTGCGTCAACGCTCTTTGTAGGTCGGGCTACCAGCCCGACGCTGTTGCGTCAACGAACCGGGCGACATCAATCAGCAGCAAGCCGGACCGATAAGAAGCTACGTCGGGCTGATAGCCCGACCTACTATCGGCTCGCCAAATTTTGGGATGCATCTCCCAGCCAGTGATTGAATTGCCAGTGCAGCGATGCCTGTGCTACGATAGGTTGCAGAAAATCCAGATAATGGTCTGGAGAGGTCGCATAGCTCGGTCGAGTGCGCCCGTCTCGAAAACGGGTAGGGTTCAACGCCCTCGAGGGTTCAAATCCCTCCCTCTCCGCCACACAAACAAAGGCTCCAGTCATCATGACTGGAGCCTTTGTTTGTTGCGCGAAGCCGGTCTGCTTATTCGCTGGGCGATTCGTTCACAATGGTGGGCAGATAGAGGAACTGCACCGCACCCTGCACATAGGTGACAGGCGCCTCGACGAAGACGTCCGGCATGGCCATGACCCTGCTGCGAATGGTCGCCGTGTAGACGCCGTCGTCCAGGCCAAGGAGTGCGGCGACGCGCAGGACTTCGTCTGCATCGTCTGTGGCTGGCTCCAACTGAAGCCATGCTGCGTCGGTGGTGGCTTCCCACGCAAAGCCGCTGCGCTGCTCGCCCAGTCGCACCGTGACTGTGACCGTCTCGCTGCCAAAGAGCGCGCCCAGATAGATCTCACGGGGAGCAAGCTCCAAGGTGGGCGTGAGAGGCGCTGTGGCAGTCGGCTCTGGCGTCACAGTCGGCGTCACAGTCGGCGTCACAGTCGAGGTCACAGTCGGACTTATCGACGCGGTCGGCGTCGGTTCGTCGGGGCTGTTGGCGCTGACGCAACTGCCTAATTCGACGCGATCCAGAAAGCTCCACATCTGTGAACCGAGTCCATCGTTGTATACATTGAAATAGACGACCAGGGTGCGTCCTCGATAGGCTGTCACGTCGAAGACCTGTTCGCGCCACGCACCATCACCGGCCGCCGTGCTGCGCGCCAAGCGCGCCAGATAACCATAGCTGCTGTTGAGCAAGAGCGTTTCTCGATAGTCCGCGTTATCGGCTACACCGTGCGTGCGTTCGACATAACGCAGTAGCACTGGCGCCTCGGCATTGGCTGAAATCGTCACTTTCTGAAAGACGGTGGAATAGGCGCGGCGGTTGGTCACGCCGGTAGGAATTCCCAGTTGCACCGCGGCCGCGCCGCTATAGACTGCCGTGGTCGTATAGCGGCCAGGGTACGGCGTCGAGCCAAACTGCCAGCCGCCGCTCGTCTCGAAGCCGCCGTTTACCAGCAGGTTGGTGCAAACGCCGGGGTCGGGCGTCGATGTTACAGGCGGCGTCGCGGTCGGTGTGGCAGTCTGCGTTGGCGTGGCGGTCGGCGTAGCCGTCGCCGGCGCGCCGGTCAGATCATACCCGGCCAGCTCGGCCAGCGTCGCCAGGGTGACGCGAGCAATGCGCGCCACGTAATCGAAGTTGACGCGGCTCGCCAGGTCGCCGGTGTTGTGGTAGTACGGGTTGCGGTCGTTAGGGCGCGCATCGACGAAAAAGTTTTCGATAACCAAGAACGAGGCAAAGTTGCTGTCCCAGAATGGCGAATGATCCGAAAAGCGACTGGCGGTCGTGCTTTTACGCTCGAAGACAAGCCCGCCGCCGTAGCGGTCGTTGCGCTCCAGATATTGGTCGGCCAGCGCGTTGGATTTTGGCCCGCTCCCAGTGTGAATCTCCACCACGCGGTCGTTGTTGCCGTCCCAGCCGATCATGTCCAGGTTGAAGAAGCCGACCACTTGTTCGCCCGCCTGCCGCAGCGCGCCGGCATAGATTTTGCTGCCCCACTGACCCTGCTCCTCACCTGTGAAGTGGACGAAGCGCACTGTCATCGTCGGCTGGTAATTGGCCAGCAGCCGCGCCAGCACCATCGTCGCTGCGGTGCCGGTGGCGTTGTCGTCGGCGCCCGGTGCGGTTGTGTAGGGAATGTTGGAGGTGTCGTCGAGATGCCCGCCGACCAACAACACGCGTTCCGGCTGCGTGCTGCCGCGCACTTCAGCCACCACGTTGCGCCCGCTATATTTGCCATAAGTCCACGGCGCATAGCGGACGTTCAGCCCCAGCGCCTGATAATATTCGTAGACAAACTGCTCGGCGCTGCGCAGGGAGCTGGCGAAGGTGTAGCGCGTGTGGATCGTCACCGCCGCGCCGCCGACGGGAGCGGGCGTCTGTCCGCTGAGCTGGTTGACCAGAACCTGCAACTCTTGAGGTGTAATCTGACTGAGCAACGCCGTGATCACCGGATCGACCACAGCCGCTGCGGCCGGCAAGGCAGCCGGTGCGACGGGCGCCTCCTCGACCGCAAGCGGCAGCGGCGCAAGCAGGGAGATCGCAACGCCCTGGACGGGCAGCGTTTCGACCAGCGCTAGCTCGTGGTCCGCGTCGGTCGCTACAATTAAATAGGGGGCCTGCTGCCAGATAACCTCGCCCACACTTGTTGCCAATGTTGCGGCATTGAGCGCGGCGCCGTCGGCAATGTAATAGATCGCGCCCGCGGTGTCGGCGTCGATGGTCGTCACCGCCAGCCCCGTCGCTGCGAGCAGGTTGGCATCCTCTGTCGCACCGCTGGCAATCCAATAGAATCGCCCCGGCTCTTCCAGGCGTGTATGAATGACAGTGGTCGGCGGCAAGTCGGCCGGCTGTGCCTGACCGGTCGTTTCGATGATAAACAGGGTGGGGCCAAAGGGCACATTTAGGGGGGCGTTGTCTTGAGGATCGTCGCTCTGGCCATACATCGCCGATCTGCCCACCATCGGCAGCAGCACACAGACGATCAAAAGCGCGCTCAGTAGACGCCATCCGAGCTTATGGTTGTTGTGGGTGGATGCGTAGTTCATCGTGCTCTCCTTTTGTCTTGATTCGATGCAGGGCGCTCCAGCCGGGCTATGGATCAACGATGATTTTTCATGTTTTGATTCGTGCGGCTCGGCCAATCCGCGCGATGCGCGTGCTGTTTTTTCAATCGTCTGCCTAATTAGTGATCGGTGCGCCGATAAGATTGACGGAGAAGCGCGGTAGAAGTGACGCTGTGCTGCTTGAGCGTTGGATAATCGCAAGAAGATTGTAAGCATATGCGCATTGCGCGGGGGCGCAAATGCCAGTAGGATTGTGCAGCAGTTCACAGATTGGCAGATTAAGAGAAGCCACGCGCCCGTTGGATGTAACAGCATGATGGCACGGATGGTGCTGTACAATCGAGTTGCCGAGAATTCAGTGGAGCCATGGCGCCGCGTTGCTGGTTGGATTGGGTTGCTGGCGCTGGCCGCCGGGTTGGCGTTGCTGCCGCTGACCTGGGTGGTTGTACTCGTGTTTGGCGTCTCCGCGGGCATCCTTGCGTTGCGCTGGCCGTGGCTGATCTGGCTGCCGCTGGCTGTGTTGCTGCCCATCACGAGTGGCATACGCTTTGGCCCAGCCAGCGGCACAGATTTGCTGCTGCTCACTGGCGTGACACTGTGGTTTGTGGACGGTGCACGGCGGCGGACCTTGCTCTTCCGCTGGTCGCTGGTGATTGGGCTGGCGGTTGTCTTTGTCGCCACACTTTTTGTGTCGCTATTTTTTGCCCTGGATTTAGGGGAAGGCGTCACGGAAGTGATAAAATGGGTCGAATTGCCTGTCATCTTGCTGGTTTTGCCGGCGATGGTGGCGACCCGGCAGGCGAAATGGTTGGCCGCGGCCCTGGTGCTTGGGGCTTGCCTTCAGGCTGGCATTGGACTTTATCAATTTATTTTTCGCATCGGGCCGGATGACTTTGTGATTTTGGGTCGCTTCATGCGGGCGAGCGGCGTCTTTGCCCAGCCCAACCCGTACGGCGGCTTCCTGGGTCTGGCGCTGCCCATCTCGCTGAGTCTGGCGCTGTGGGCGTGGGGCGCATTTTTGCGAGATGGCGAAGCACGCTGGCGCGCATTGCTGTGGGGCGTCTTCTACACAGGCGCGACTGGTTTGATCGGCGCCGGGCTGCTGGCAAGTTGGAGTCGCGGCGCCTGGCTTGGGGCGGCGGTGGGCGTGTTAGTGGTGCTGGTGTTGCGCAGCCGACAGGCAGCCGTGCTCAGCGCTATCACTGCGCTGCTGTTGGCGATCCTGGTGTTGCTGGGGGCGTTTTCGCCTGCCTTGCTGCCGCAGCCGGTGGTCGACCGGGTGGCCGATCTGCCCGCCTACTTTGGATTGACCGACGTGCTTGCCCAGCCTGTGACGGACGAGAACTTTTCTGTGGTCGAGCGCATTGCCCACTGGGTGGCGGCGCAGCGCATGTGGGCGCTCTCGCCGTGGTTTGGCGTCGGCGCCGGCAACTATGCAGCAGTCTATCCAAGCGTGCGGCTGCTGCGCTGGGAAGATGCCCTCGGTCACGCGCACAACGCCTACCTGAACTTCCTCGGCGAAACGGGGCTGGTGGGGCTGGCCGCATATCTTGCGTTGTGGATGGGCACGGTGGGGTGGCTCTGGCGACAGGCGCGAGGACGGATGGCATCCAGCGTTGCGACGCGCACCTGGCGGCTTGCCGTGGTCATCGGCGTACTGGGCATGATCGCTCATCTGTCGGTTCACAATGTCGTGGATAATCTGTTTGTGCGCGGCATTGTGGTGTACATTGCGATTTGGCTGGCATTGATTCATGTTGATAAATACGAGGTATGCTCTTGAGTGCACTACAATCGCTTCCGCTTAGTGATGCGAACCGTCGTGAAGTAAAACGGTTTGTCAAGTTTGCGATCGTCGGCACGGCGGGCATGTTGACGCATCTGACGATCTTCAACATCTTGCTCGCCCTGCGTCTTTATCTGGCGGCATGGTGGCCCAATGCTGCCAACGCGATTGGGTTTTCGATCGCGGTGATGCAGAACTTCAGTCTTAACCGACGCTGGACCTTTCCCGAAAGTCGCAGCCGCGGCGTCGGTGGTCAACTGGGACAATTCATCCTCGTCAGTTTAGTTGGCCTGGCGATCAACTCTGTGGTGTTCTGGGCTGTCAACCATTTGTTGGAATCGTTCTGGACGACTGCCATTGCCGACCCAGACGTCGCGCATATCATCGGCAACAACTTTGCTCTGGCTTCGGCGATCGGGGTAGTGCTCTTCTGGAACTTCACGATCAACCGCCTGTGGACGTTCCGCTCGCACGCATGAGGCGTTCGGTTGACTGTTATTGCGATTGATTACACCCCCGCGGTTCGCCAACAAGCAGGCATAGGCCGCCTGGTGCGCGGACAGATCGAGGCGCTGGTCGCTCTGAACCCAGGGTGCGACCTGCGCCTTTTTGTTGCGGGCTCTATCACCGACGCCGACCGCCGCGCCGCGCCCTTGCCGCTGCATGCCACGCCGCTTGACGAGCGCAATCTCGTGCGCATCTGGCACCGGCTGGACATCCCCTTCCCGCGCGTCGAGTGGTTTACGGGCGGGCCGCTCGATCTCTTCCATGCCACCGATTTTGTGCTGGCGCCGACTCGCGCACGGCGCAAACTGCTGACAGTGCACGATCTTGCCTTCGTGTTTTATCCAGATGCCGCCATGCCCAGCCTGCATCACTACCTGAACGTGGTCGTACCACGCAGCGTGCGGCGCGCCGACGGTGTGATTGCGGATAGTCACCATACCGCCCGCGACCTGACCGAACAGTGGCAAGTGCCCCCAGCGCGTATTGCGGTGGTGCAGGGCGCCGTCGATCACGAGCGTTTCCAACCTGTATCTGACCCGCAGCGCCACCGTGCGGTGCGTGATCGCTATGCGATTGGCGACCGTCCCTTTGTGTTGGCGCTGAGCCGGCTTGAACCGCGCAAGAACTTTGTGCGGCTGATCGAGGCGTTTGCCCAGGCGCGCCTCGAGGCGCGCCTCCCGCACCGGCTGATCATCGGCGGCGGCAAGGGCTGGCTCTACGCTGACATTATCCGCCGCGTCGATGAGCTTGCCTTACACGAGCATGTGCACTTCACCGGCTTTGTCGACGACGCGGATCTGCCTGTACTTTACAGCGCTGCCGAGTTTTTCGCATATCCATCGCTCTATGAGGGCTTTGGCCTGCCGATCATTGAGGCGCTGGCGTGCGGCGCGCCGGTGTTGGCGGCGGACAACTCGTGCCTGCCGGAAGCGGGCGGGCCGGGCGCGCTCTACGTCAAAGCCGAGGAAGTCAGCACTATCACCGCTGGAATTGTGCGGCTGGCGACGGATGGGGCGTTGCGGGCGCAGTTGCGCAGCGCAGGCATGCAACATGCCGCTCAGTTCACCTGGCAGCGCAGCGCGCACCAGTTGCTGGACGCGTATACGCGCGTGCTGGCGTGACAGGCGTCTCTGCGTTTCCGGCAATCGCCCGGTCTGTTGGACAATGGCTGGATGAAATTATCTTGTCAATTTGCCTGGAGGCATTGTGAGCCAATCATCCGCTGAGAGTTTGCTGTCGCCGCGTTCGCCCGCTGCATCCGCGTTGACCATGACGATGTTTATGCAGCCTGAACATTCCAACAGTCTCGGCAATGTGCACGGCGGTGTGATCCTGAAATTGTGCGACGAGTGCGGCGGCATTATCGCCAGCCGGCACGCGCGACGCCCGGCGGTCACCGTGACAGTCGATCGCGTCACCTTTTTGCAGCCCGTCCTGCTGGGGCGGCTCTTGCTGGTGCACGGTCGCATCACCTGGGTCGGGCGCACCAGCATCGAAGTGGAGCTGCGCGTCGAGGCTGAAAATTTGCTCACGGGCGAACGCACTCACACCAACAGCGCCTACTTTGTCTACGTGGCGCTTGATGCGGATCGCCGCCCGACGCCAGTGGCTCGGCTGCTGCTCCAGGACGAAGCAGAGCGACGCCGTTTTGCCGAGGGCGAGGTGCGCAACCAGTTGCGGCTGGCTGAGTCGGGGCGCAACCCATGAGCACGGGCGTCGCCCAGTCTGCTACAGGACGTCGCGCCGGCTTGACCGGGGAGCAGGTCGTGCGCTGGGTCGTGCCGCTGGCATTGTTGCTTGCCTTTGCCGGCTACGTCGGTGCGTGGGTCGATCACAAGGTGGCCGGTCTTGTCATCACCGGGCTGGATCTGGGCGAATATGTGAAATTTCTCACGCCGGTGCGCAGCGGTGAGGTCACGTTGTGGCGCGAGGGGTTCTACCTGCCGCTGATCGCCGTGAGCCTGACCGCCAGCCTGATCGCCTTCCGCGCCGAGCTGCGCTATGGCTGGCCAGTGCGCGCGGGGCTGCTGACCCTGGCGATCGTCGCCGCGCTCAACCTGTTGCCGCCGGCGTGGACGCCGCCGCGTATGATGACCGACGAATTCCGCCAGCAGATCATTGCGCTGGTCGTGTGTCTGGCGGCGATGGCGCTTAGCCCGTTGTGGGCGCTCGCGCCGCGCAAAGCAAGCGCCGTGATCGTCGCTATCCTGAGCGTCAGCGCCGCGTTCATTCCGGTGCGCCAATTCCTCGCTGTGCTGCCCGCGATCGGCGCGCTGTACAACCAGCCACAAACGCCGGGCTGGGGAATGGTGCTCTGTGCCGCCAGTCTGTTGGCGGTAGCGGGTGCGATCCTCTGGTTTGGTTGGCGCAGACATTCGGCTGTGTAGGTCGGGCTAATAGCCCGACGTGTTGCTTAGTCAAGAAAGAACTCGCCATGCTTTTCGGGATGATGAACAACCCACGCGTGCCGATCCTGACCGAGATCGAACGCACGACCAAGATGGACTTCGACTTTATCGACCTGACCATCGAGGCGCCGGGCGCGGCGCCGGAGAGCACGGACTGGCGCGCGGTGCACGCCGCGTTGCGTGACCAGGGGCTACGCGTCGTGGCGCACGCCGCACCCTATCTGCCGCTCAACAACCCGTCGCCGGTTGTGCGGCAGGCCGCGCTCGACGAGCTGCGGCGCTGTCTCGACATCGCTCACAGCATCGGCGCACCGCTTTGCACCACGCACTTTGTCGGCTGGCCGAATTTTCTGACGGAGGAGCTGGGGTACGAGTATTACAAGCAGGCGTATCAACTTCTGCTCAAGCACGGCGCCGAGCAGGGGGTGCAGGTGACGCTCGAAAACAGCCCCGATAACAAGCATCAACTCAAATATTTCCGCGAGATTTTCTTCCGGCTGCCGGAATTAAAGCTCACCTTCGACATCGGCCACGGCAATGTCAACACCGCGCGCAGCATGACGCGCGACTATCTCTTTGCGCTGGCCGACCGGCTGGTGCACGTTCATCTCAGCGACAACGACGGCAGCGCCGCCGACCATCTGCCTTTTGGCGCGCCGCGCACCGGGGCCATCAAGCTGAAGCACGAGCTGCAGATGCTGCGCGATTTTCGCTACGACGGCACGGTGACGCTGGAAATCTTTGGGCACGAGCGCTGGCTGCTGGCAAGCCGGGAGTTAGTGAGGGAGCGGCTGGCGGAACTGGGATAGCCTCCAATCTTCAAGACCGAAGTTGAAGATTGGAGATTAACCGCCTTCGGTTGGCTGATCAAGCACGCCGATCGGCGCGGGCGTCGGCGTGGGAAAGAGCGTCGAGACTGACTCGGCAGGCATCGGTGTGGGAGCTTCTGCCGGCTGCTCTGGCTGGGCGATGGGTTCTGCAGCGGGCGCTTCCGGCTGGGCGATAGATTCTGGCGGGGCCGGCAACGCTGCGGCATCGGCGTTCAGCACCGAGGCATCGAGTTCTGTAATATCCGTGGCATAGGTCACGCCGGGCGGCAGCGCTGGGCACTTGGTTACGTCTTTGCGGTAGGAGTCGACCATGGCCGGCGCGTCCCAGATGCCTTCGACGACGTTGCGGACGTGTCTGGGATCGGCAATACGCAGCACCGAGGCGCCTTCCGCGGTCGTGTAGCTTTGCAAATCGTAGAGCGTCAGCCCACTGGCGCGCACCGCGGCCGGGTCGAGCTGAATGCCCCAATTCAAGAGGTCGACGATCTCAAGTGGATTCAGATCGGTCGTCACCATACTCTGGAACGCGCTGTACAGCGGCAGGAAGTTGGCGAGCAGATTGGTGCGCTTCATCTGGTCGCGCAGCCCCCACAAGAATTCGCGCTGGCGCTGGTTGCGTCCGATATCGCTTTCCCGATAGCGCAGTCGCACGAACCAATAAGCCGTGTCGCCGTCCAACCACACGTCACCGGCGGGCAGGGCAAAGTAATCCCACGCGTTGGTGGTCAGGTTGAAGACGGGTTCGTAAAAGGGGCAGTCGAGGTGCACGGTCACGCCGCCGATAGCATTGACCACGTCGATAAAGCCATCCATGCGCACGCGCACCCAATGGTTGGTGGTAATGCCCAGGGTGCTGGCGAGCACTTGCGACATCAACGCCGCGCCCCCGCCGTTGGGACTCGCCTTTTCGCCGATAAAATCGACCTGATTGATGCGTCCCCACCCATACCCTGGAATCTGGACGTAGGTGTCGCGTGGGATGCTGAAGACTGCCACGCGCGAGTTGGCGCGGTCGACGCCGACGACCATGACCACGTCTGTGCGCCAACTTGTCCAGCCGGGGCGATGGTCGGTGCCAAGCAGCAAGTAGTTCTCGGTTTGGCTCCAATTGAAGGCAGGCCCGATCGGCGCGGGCAGCGGCGTCGGCACAAATTCGGCTGCCGGCGCCACGAGCAACGCGCCGATGCCGTTGGTGGCGGCGACTTGCGGGTAAAGGGTGCGGCTGATCGAGAAAGGGCGAATGGCCGGAGCAGGTGGGTTGTAATTACGAGCATCGACGCCGGGCAGCGGCTGGTGGGCGCCGGTAATATCGAGCGGAGGTTTGGGCGCCATCTCCTGCGCCGCTCTCTGCACGCCACGCGTCCCTTGAAAAACACCACCTGAACAAGACGTCAAGACCAACGAAAAAATCAAAATGAAAGCAAGCAAACGCAAATGGCCTGGCAACATGCGAACCCTACTCCTGATGCAGAGGAATGGCAACCTACGCTGTTGTTCCATCACCTGCCGAAAACAAAACATCGCTCACGAGGCGTTTTTGCTAGCCCGTGAGCGACATTATACACCAGAGTGAGGCGTTTGATGGCAATTCTCTGTTTTCGATGTGCGTGAGATGAGGCGCGTTTTGGATGCAGATGCAGCCAGAGTGCGACGCTGCTCAAGCTTCATGCTTGACGAAGCACTAGGGACATTTCACCTCATCGCTCTCGTTGAATAACGCTGCTCGCTCAAACACCTGTTGCGCCGCGGCCGCGATTTCAGCCCAGTCGGCGTACCAGACCCACATCTGACCGGCGTACCCGGCGGTGATCATGCTGGGGTCGTTGACGACAAAGCCGTGTACGTCGCCCTTCTCCAACTCCATCGCCATACGCACCAGTTTGACCGCGTCGATCAGGTTCAGGTCGGTCTGCACCGAACCTTGCATCGCCTGATAAATGGCAGGGATGCGCGGCAGCAGATTTTCATTCTGGATCTGTGTGCGGACAGCCCAGATGAAACGCTGCTGCCGCCGTTCGCGCTCCAAATCGCCGCCAATGCGACGGCTGCGCACGTAACTCAACGCTTCGCCGCCGGTCAGGCGATGCAAGCCAGCATCGAGCGCCAACGGGTCGCCGCCCTCGTCGTAGCCGTAAGGATCATATAGCGGGCAGTCTACGTCAACATCGACGCCGCCCATCGCATCGACGAGACGCTTGACGGATTCAAAGTCGACGCGCACATAATGATGGATCGGCACGCCGATTTTCTGCTCGATGACCTGGCCGAGCAATTGGGGGCCGCCGCCGTCCGGTTCATCCTGTTCGCCAAGATAGTCGATCACGTTGATCTTGTTGCCGCGATGGTTGGGTATTTGGTCGATGTAGAGGTCGCGCGGCATGGAGATGACGCCAACGCGGTTGTTGGGCCGGTCGATAGCGACGATCATGATGACGTCGGTGCGCCAGTTTGGCATCTCTGGACGGCGGTCGCTGCCCAGCAAGAGGATATTCGTCGTCTGCAGCAACGGCTGCGGGTCGTCAAGACTGAGCGCAGCTTCTGGCGTTGCGGCAACGGGCAGCGGTGACGGTGTGGGCGGCGCTTTAGTCGGCGCCAGCACGACCGGCGCTTGCGGCGCAGCCTGCACATCGCTCTGGACGGATTGCACGGCCAGGGGTGCGGCCGGGGCCGCGCTGGCGGTCGATCCACCGCAGCCGGCCAACGAAGTCGCCAGCAGGACGAACAGGAGGAAGGCGGAGAGTGATCGTTGCCACGAACTGTGGGGCTGAGCAAATCGTATCATTGCTAGTCCTTGCATAAACGCGTATAGACTGGGTAACGTGGCCCTCCCCATTGCCGACTACTCTACATCAGGTGGATAAGTTCTGCAATACCTCGAATAAATGTTCGCATAGCCTAAAATGCCAGCGATGTCCATGCCAGAATTCGTCCAGTGTGCGGTGGCCTGCGCGCGCATATTGCCATGCCTGATGCACCATCTCCAACGCGTCCGCGTCATGAACCAGCCGCGCCTCGGGGCTGGAAGTGGCGTCATACTCCGCCCACAGGGTCGCATAGTCATCGGCTGACGGCAGGTCCGCCAGGATAGCGGTCAGGGCGGCGGTTTCAGCGCTATGCTTGGCGGCAGAGCCGAGTAGCTGTGCGCTGCGTTTGGGCAGGTCGGTGATCACGCTTTCGGCCAGGTCGTGCAGGATCGCCAGCATGACGGCGCGGCCCGTGTCGATGGGCCGTTCCAACCCCGCGCTCTGCCAATCCGCATTGATGGCGCCCGCCAACGCCAGCGTCAGCAACGCCACGCCGGTCGTGTGATCCGCCACTGATTCGCAGGACGTGACGCCGTTGAGTAGCCAGCCGGTGCGCGGCAACCGTTTGAGGATGCTCGCCTGCGCCAACAGGCTCAATACTGCCGAGTCAATTTGATCCTGGCTCTCTGTTGTCATAAGGATTAGTCGAGGAAAAGAGAATGCGTGATGCGTAACGGATTAATGCGTAACGTAATGCGTGATGCGTAATGCGTAATGCGTAATCGATCACACGCAACGTAATACGTATTACGCATCACGCATTACACTCGGTGCGTATCAAGCCAACGATGCAGCGTCGCCAGCACTTGATTGCCGATGCGCACGTGGGTGAACTCGTCCTGGCCGCCAAACGCGATGTGAACAGTGGTGACTGCCTCATCGTCGGCGACGCCCAGCCAGGTTTCGCCGGGCGTGCGTCCAAAGACGCCTTCATCGACGCCACTTGTCCCGACTAGAGCGAGGCCAAGTGTAGCGCCGCTGACCTGCTTCAGCCAGGTTGCCGCTTGGCGGGCAAGCGTCTGGCGCGTTGCGGGATCAAGCGCATCGGCAGCGGTCAAACTTGCCAGCGCGTCGGGCAGAGCATCGTCGCCGGCGATGACTTGTTTCAGCAGCGGATTGTAGGTGGGCAGCGCCGCGTCCAGCCGCGCGGCTAAAGCGCCCTGGGTGTTGGTTTCCAACAAGGCCAGCGTGACGCCCGCCGCCTGCAGATGCTCCTCAAGCACGGTTTCATAGCTCTCGCCGGGCGTGGTCGAATAGATAAAGTCGCCAACTTGTTCACGCACCTCGGCTTCGAGTGCGTCGAGCATCTGTTCGGCGCTGGCGGCGTCTTCAGCGCGGGCGGCGATGCGAATATCGACCTGGCCGGTATGCGCGGCGAGACCCACCGTGGGGTTGCTGCGCCGCAGCATTTCGCCAAGCTGGTGGTCGATGGTGCTCTCGCCGATGCCGAAGGTGCGCAGGATGCGCCGGCGCAACACGGCTGCGCTGCCGGTGTGCAGCCGCAGATAGGGCAGCACCGTGGCGGTCATCAGGTGTTTCATCTCGTGCGGCACGCCGGGCAGCGCAATCACCGCACAGCGCTCGGTTTCGACGATGAAGCCGGGCGCTGTGCCGACCGGATTTTCGATCAGGATCGCGCCGCGGGGAATCAATGCCTGCTGGCGGTTGTTGGCGGTCATGGGCGCGCCGAAGCGGGCAAAACGCTCGTGCAGCGTGGCGAGCGCGCCTTCGTGCAGCTCCAGCGGGTGGCCGGTGGCGTTGGCGATGGCGTCGCGCGTGATGTCGTCCACTGTCGGGCCGAGGCCGCCGGTGACAATGATCACGTCGCTGCGCGTCATGCCCAGCGCGATGACGCCGCGCAGCCGCGGCTCATTGTCGCCGACGGTGGTCTTGTAATAGAGGTTGACGCCCGCTTCGCGCAGTTGCTGCGCGATCCAGGCGGCATTGGTGTCGACGATGTCGCCGAGCAGGATTTCCGTGCCCGACGTGACAATTTCAGCAGCAAGCGTTGGCATGGGCTTACAGCATCAAGGCCGCTTGGCCGCGAATCGATTTGAGCCGATCTGCCACGTCGGCGCCCTGGCGTTGGCGGAAATCTTCCTCCAGTTGCTTGAGTGCTTCCAGGAAATCCCGGCTCAGGAGCGAGCGATTCTCTTCGAGCAGTTTGCGCCGCGCGCCCTGGTCCGCGGCATTGAGCAGGTCGTTGATCAGCCGCAGGTCAGGCGACATCTGCTCCTGCATGACTTCCATGGCCAGGTCATAAATCTTACGCAAGCGCCTGGCCGCGGCGGCTGCTTTATTCTGTTCGGCGCGCTGGACGCTGGCAGCCAGCAAGCCCAGGAAGTTTTCGTCGATCAAGTCGGCGTGCTCGCGAATCGCTGCTGCTGCATCGGGCGCTTCCAGCACTGCCTGCAGGATTTCTTGCGCCTGCGCGGCTGTATTCTGCTGCGTTGCTTGCTGTTGCTCCTGAATCAGCACGACTACTTCGCGCAGTTTTTCGAGATTCGCGCGTTCGACAGGATCGGTAGTCTGCTCCAGTTGTTCAGCAACGGCGAGCAGGAATTGGTAGTCAAGCATCGGCGCCAGCGACATGACGACGGAAGGGGCGACCTCATCGCCGTCATGTTCGCGCCATGCATCGAGCAGAATGGCAAGCACCTGTTCGCGGGTCGAGCCGGGCTGAATTTTGCGCACGACCTGTTCGACGCGGCCTTGCAGCGCCTTGATCTCGCGGCCGGCCTCGGTTTTTTCCAGCAGTGACTGGCGTAGCGCCTGGAACGCGACGATGCTTTCGCGATCGCCCTGGTTGCCAGAGAGCACCATCAGGCGTTCGAGCAAGGCGAAGAACTGGCGGTCGATCAGCCCTGCGTAGCGTTCCAGCGCAATATCAAATGCGCCAGCATCGTCGACAAGACTTGCCAGACTTTGGATTGCCGCGGCCTGGTCGCGCTGGCGGCGCAGCATCTCCGGCGTGACGCCCTGGAACTCCCACAGCTTCTCGACAAAGCGGTTCCAGTCCATGTATTCCTTGGGTTGAAGCATATAGCCGCGCCGCGCCTCGGTGGGCAGGCGGCGCATCAGCGTCTGCGTCAGGTCGCCGATAATACGCTGGCGCTGCACGTCATCGACGCCGGTCGGCGGCACATAGACGCCAAGAAACTCATGCGCCGGGTCGTGCACCATCAACGGCGCGCCCAACGCACCGCCGGCGCCGCACTGGGGACACATCGCCATATTTACCTGGCCGCCCAGAATCGCCGGCCCCAATTCGGGATTGACGCCGAGATCGATGATGGTAAAGACGGGCACGGTATAGCGCGCGCCACAACTGGGGCATTGCACCTGCGCGCCCGTGGGCGGGAAAAGTAGGTCCTCGCCAGGACGACCGCGACGTGCAGGTGCGGCCTCGGTGGGTGTGGCCTCGGTGGGTGCATCAGTCGCTTCAGGTTGTGTTGGTTCGGGTGTGGTGGGCGCCGCGTCTGACTCGTCACGCCGGCGTGAAAACCCTTTGGGGAGTTCGATCCCGCCGCCAGTGGATGGTTGTTTATCTTGACCGGGCAGAAGAATTCCGCTCATAATTGATTTGATCCCTTATCTATCATTCAAATTCGTGCGCTGTGCAATAAACTTCATTGTACCGCAATCGAGAACAGCGCCCAAAGAAGATGCGGTAGCTTGGGCAAGAAATTGGTGAAATTCGTACTGTATTATACAATTTAGCTAATTCAGCTATGTCGACGCCTTTGGTCAACACTTATGAAGACAAAAACGATTTCGTCCACCGATGCGCAGAATAACTTTGGTAGGGTTCTGGACGATGTTGTTCAGAATTCGGCTAAATATGTAGTGCAACGGCGCAATCAAGCACAAGCGATCGTGCTGAGCTTGGCAGAATTTGAGCGTCTGTTAGCCTCTCCCGAAATCGAACGTATGCAAGTTGGGAGAGTGATTCGTGAATTGACGCCCGTATACGATCTCGGTAGAGAGGTGAAATAGAACTATGGCATCTCATCCAGACTCAGGAGCACTTGCTGAACAATTTGCCTGCGGATATGAATTCGCCGCGTTCGGGACAACCCTCCGTGTGCACGCTGACTGTTTTGAATGGATGTCTAGCATACAAGAGGCCAGTATTCATGCAATCGTGACGGATCCGCCCTATGGCGTCAAGGAATATGATTTCGACCAGTTACAGAAGCGGTCGAACGGTGATGGTGGGATATGGCGCATCCCGCCGTCCTTTGATGGCAATGAGCGCTCGCCGCTGCCAAGATTCACTGCACTATCTGATGAGGATCGGCTTCGTCTGCAAGAGTTCTTCGAGACATGGGGACGACTGGCCTTGCGTGGTTTGCGGCCGGGCGGACACCTGTTCCTGGCTTCCAATACATTCCTCTCTCAAATGGTCTTTGGCGCGCTCGTCAGGAGCGGCCTAGAGTTCCGTGGTGAGATAATCCGCCTAGTCAGGACGTTACGCGGTGGTGATCGGCCGAAAAACGCCGAGCAGGAGTTTGAAGATGTCTGTTCCATGCCACGCGGTTGTTATGAGCCATGGGGATTGTTCAGAAAACCCATGCCGCCTAGGATGACGGTAGCCGAGTGTCTCCGCACGTATGAAACTGGTGGTCTGCGTCGCAAAGCTGATGGTCGTCCTTTTGAGGATGTCATCAGCAGCGAACGCACCCCACAACGTGAACGCGAAATTGCTGGTCACCCAAGCTTGAAACCTCAGTCTTTTCTGCGTAATATCGTTTATGCATCACTGCCGCTAGGACGCGGGGTTGTCCTTGATCCATTCATGGGATCGGGGTCCACCATTGCCGCTGCTGAAGCAATTGGCTATCAGTCGATCGGCGTCGAACGTCATGCCGATTACTTTGCCATGAGTCGTGAAGCGATTCCGAAGTTGGCTCAATTAACAGTCCGAGAAGATCAACTGGAACTCATGTCATTGTAACACTCGATAAACCCAGTTGCTTTTCATTTTCTTCACACCTCGCTGATTCACGCTGCCGTAATCGTGCGTCGGCTTGTGGCCGATCTGCCAGAAAAGGTCCAGTCTTCCAGATCGAGTTTGGCAGCATAAACTCCGAGGAATTGGAAGGGCTTCGGCCCAATGTCCCACTGATCATCATTCGCTGTGTTGCTGTCAAAATGAAAGACCATTAACCAGACTGCCTCCGGGTTATGGCCTTGCCACCCGCTTGCATGCCGAGACCCTTTTACCTCAACGCCCTCAGTAGAGTATTGCACTGCGTCGCCTGAAAACGTTGTACTGGGAATTAGGTCGGGATGGCCGTTGTGGTAGCGGTTCTTCACGAGACTATCGCAGTAACGTGGGATCGTCATATTCATGAATTCGCCGACGATACTGCTGAAATTGGCGGGCATCAAGAAGCTCTCCAGGCGAGGAATTGACTTCGTGTGAAGTTGTTGATTGACAAAACCAAGGAACTCAACGAAGTCATTCATTGCATTGTGAATTTCTTCCATTTTCAATCCGTAAGGTAGCTGGCATTGAGGGTTGAAGTATGCCTCGGCGACCTTCTTGGGGAAACAAGCCTGTTCTTCCGTAGATTGTGTCATCGACAAGGTGTGATCTCAATCTGAGTTGAGACCGCAAGGGGTAAGCAGAAGCTTCTAGCCCCTTGCGGTCTACGTTCAACTTATCCGTACACGGGCCCAAAATTTGCACACGCGCGGAAATCTGCGCCCATCGGCTCATTGGCGCCGAAGATCGACCACGCGCTGGGGCGGAAGATCGCTTCCTCGCCCAGGTTATGCATATAGACCGGGATGCGCAACATGCTGCACAGGCTGACGACATCGGCGCCAAAATGGCCGTAGCCGATGGCGCCGTGGTTGGCGCCCCAGTTGTTCATGACGGAGTAGACATCGCGGAAGGGGCCGCTGCCGGTTGTGCGCGGCGCGAACCAGGTCGTCGGCCAGGTTGGGTTGGTGCGTTCGTCGAGCGTCGCGTGCACGTTGTCTGGCAACTCCACGCTCCAGCCCTCAGCGATCTGGAGTGCCGGCCCCATTCCCTGCACCATGTTGACGCGGATCATCGTGACGGGCATGCCCCCGCGCGTGCGGAAGCGCGTCGACCAGCCGCCGCCGCGGAAATAGCCGAGGTCGCCGGCGTGCCAGGTCGTCGCCTGGAGACATGCCTCCGCTTCTTCAGGCGAAATTTCCCAGTAGGGTTTCATCGCCGGCACGCCGTTGCGCTGCTGCTGGCCTGTGCCGTCGAGCGCGGCGGGACCGGAATTGATCAGGTGCAGGATGCCGCCGGCCGCCGCACCCGTCAGTTCGTAGCCCGTGACGCGTTTGACCGCGTCCGCGCTCCAATACGTGCGCACGTCTGCAAAGATGGCCGCGGCGTCGGTGAGCAGGTGGATGAATAGCATCGAGATGCCGTTGAGCGCGTCGTTCTCTGTAGCGACGATGTAAGGCGGGCGGATGCCGTTCCAGTCGAATGAGGAGGTCAGCATCGCCTCCAGGAAGTCGCCGTTGGGCAGGTGGTCGGTCCACTGGCGCTGTCCCTGGAAGCCGGACGCAATCGCATTGTGGCCGTGTGCTTCCTCGCCAAAACCCATGGCTTTGAGCTTGGGGTTGCCGATCATCAGATCGCGCGCGATCAACGCCATCTTGACCGAGGTGGCCCAATCCTCATCCTTCTGCTCGCGGCTGCGCTGCCTCTCCGCGGGATTGTAGTCTTTCCCTTCGTTGCAGTTGGCGCGCGCCCAGGCATAGGCCATCTCGAATTCATCTGGATCGTAGATGCCCTGCTCCATGCGCCGCACAAACTCGACCATGTCGATCGTCTCGACGCGCATCCCCAGCCAGCGCTCCAGGAAATCGTGATTGACGATGGAGCCGCCGATGCCCATGCTCACGCCGCCCATGCTCAGATACGACTTGCCGCGCATACTGGCGACCGCCAGACCGGCTTTGGCAAAGCGCAGCAATTTCTCCTGCACGTCCCCTGGAATGGCAGTGTCGCCTGAATCCTGCACGTCATGGCCGTAGATGTTGAAGACGGGTAAGCCTTTCTGGTTGTACGCGGCGGAAACCGCGGCCAGGTAGACCGCCCCCGGCCGCTCCGTGCCGTTGAAGCCCCACACCGCCTTGGGCAGATGAGGATCCATGTCCATCGTTTCGGAACCGTAGCACCAGCAGGGTGTGACGGTCAGCGAGACGCCGACGCCTTCGCGGCGGAATTTCTCCGCGCACGCGGCCGCCTCGGCCACGCCGCCGATCGTGCTGTCGGCAATGACGCACTCAACCGGCAGCCCGTTGTAGTGGCGCAGGTTGTCGCTGAGAAACTGGGCAACGTTGCGCGCCATCGTCATGGTCTGCTCTTCCAGCGACTCGCGCACGCCGCCGAGACGTCCGTCAATCGTGGGGCGAATGCCGATCTTGGGCATATCGCCGATGAGGGGGTTGACTGGTGGATTGATTTTCATGATTTTTTGCTCCAACTCTTTGAAAATAAACGAATTGTGAATTATGAATGGTGGATTACGAATCATGCCACGCCAGGCGGACAAGGCGACGCACTTCATACTTCACCATTCAACCTTTACCCTTCTTCCACTGATAAATCCGATCGATAGCCTCAAACCCTGCCGCCGGGTAAAGCGCCGCACTGGCGTCGTTGCCGCCGGTGGCAACGACGTGGGCGACCGTGGCGCCAAGCGCCTGCAGCAGCCGCTGCCCATGCAGCAGCAGCGACCTGGCCAGCCCACAGCGCCGGTGCGCCTGGTGCGCGCCGACCGGCTCAAAGACGCCGAAGCGATTGGCCTCGTCGTACCAGACGATGCAGTACGCCGCAAGGCTGCCATCCGCAGCGACGGCCAGCAAATCAAGCCCCTGGCGATAGGTGGGCGACGCCATCACACGACGATGCTTCTCCACCGTCATGCGCGAGGGGTGAAAGGCCGAGCGATGCACCTCGACGCGCGCCTCGATCTCGCCTTCACCGGCAAAGGCGCGCAGTGTGAAGCCATCTGGCAGGTCAGGTGCGGGAATCGTTCGGCTCAAATCCGCCGTGTGCCAGGTGAGCGATTCTTCCGTGCGGTGGTATCCGTTTGCCTCTAGCAGCTTCACGCGCGTCGCATCTTGCGTCATCGACCACGTCGTGACGTGGGGTGCATCGTCGCCATCGGCTGCCGCCAGATGCACCTCGGCCCAATCCAGCATTGCCGCCTCAACCTCCCGATGCGCCGGATGCACGAGCAGGTCGGCGTTGTGGTGGCTCGGCCAGATAAAGCCGGCCAGCTCACCCTCCACAAACCACAGCGGCGCTTTGTTGATGTGCGCCGGGTCCGCGTGCGTCGACCGCCACCAGTCCAGGTCGCCGATCGTGCAATAGCCGCGCAGCAGCGGGTTCGCGCCGGCTACGATCAGCAGGCCGCGCATCGCGGCATAATCTGTTTCATCCTGGAGCAATCGCTGAGTGATCAAAATCTGCGTCTCACAATGTTGCAAGCAGTTCGACATCGATAGCAAGGGTTTGCGCATTGCGCGCTAACTGCTGATCCGCTGTTACCAACAGCGCCTGCTCCAATGCGGCCGCGGCAAGGTGCAATGCATCTGGTGCTTTCAGCGGCAGATCATAGCGCACGATATAGGTGTGGGCTTGACGATACACTGCACTGTCGAGATGCAGTGGGACATACAAGCCGCTGGCCAAATGGTTTGTAAAGAGCGCTGTCACTTGCATCACATCTACCAGCGATAAATCCCCGATGCGTTGACGCAGCGACAAGGCAGCGACAAACTCCGTTTGCGCCAACTCGCTGACAATGACGCTCGATGCTGTGAGAAGCCGCTGCTGCGCCAGCGTGCTCAACGCTTCGGGGAGGTAATAGGCAACCAGCACACTCGTATCGAGATAAATCATAGGCTAGTAACGCGCCGCGCGACGCTCAGCCACGACTGTTGCACTGACGTCTTCCCCTCTCAACTGGATCGACGCGCGAAATTCTGTGAGATCGGGAAATTGTGGTGGCGTGCGGTCAGGCGGCGCCAGATGTGCAACCACTCTTCCCCGCCGGGTAATCATGATTTCTTCACCCGCTTCTACCCGGCTGATGTACTGCGCCAGTTGGTCGCGCAGTTCCTTGATGTTGACTTCGAGCATAAGCAGCCTTTCATTTTGCACGACGACGATACCCGGTAGGCATTGTACGGTTTGAGTGTACGCCTTGCCTGCTCACTCGCCAAACTCCGCGGCCAGCGCCCTGCGCATCACCTCCACCGGAGCGTCGTAACCGGTCCACATCTTGAATGCGATCGCACCCTGGTAGACCAACATGCCCAGCCCGTCGATAGTGGCGGCGCCGCGTGCTGCGGCTTGGCGGAGAAAGGGTGTATTGGGCGGGTTAGGGATCACATCGCACACGACCATGCCGGGGGTCACGCTGTCAAAATCGAGCTCCGGCGTGTCGTCTACGTTGGGATAGAGGCCGATCGAGGTAGCGTTGATCAGCAGATCGACGCCTTCCGGCACGCGATACATGTCTTGCCAGGCGACGAAATCGGCGCGCGCCGGCGTCTGTTCGTTGAGCAGCCGCGCCAGCATTTCGCCGCGTTCCACGCTGCGGTTTACGACAGTGATCTCACCGGCGCCGGCCAATGCCAGTTCCACGGCAATCGCCCGCGCCGCGCCGCCTGCCCCTAGCACGACCGCGTGCACGCCCGTGGCGTCGATGTCTGCATCGTCGCCCAACGCGCGCATAAAGCCCTTGCCGTCCGTGTTCTCGCCAACCAGCCGGTCGCCGTCGCGGCGCACAGTGTTCACCGCGCCGATCACCTGCGCACTGGGCGCGATTTCGTCCAGACAGGAGAGGACAGCGCCTTATGCGGGATGGTCAGGTTGACGCCGCGGAAGTTGTTCAGCGCACGCATCCCCTGCACCGCGGCGGCCAGATGCTCTGCGGTCACCTCGAAGTTGAGATAGAGCCAGTTCAAGCCGAGCGCCTGAAACGCCGCGTTCTGCATCACGCCGGTTGGATTTTCCGCCACGGGAAAGCCAAAGACGCCGACTATATCGGCCATATAGTTAGGTTCAGCCATATCTCCTACCCCTTGCTATTCGATCACATCCGCTGATCCAGCGCCCACCCGCCGTGCGGCCTGCACTACGCCAGCCAGGTAGATCGACCGCAGCGGTGTGATCGCCAGTAGCGCCTGGGTGGGCGGCAATTTCTCGACTATCTGCACGACACGCGCCAGCGCTTGCGCACCTAGGCCTTCGACGTTGTCAAAAAGCAGGTCGCCAAGCTTGCCACGCTCGACCGCCATCGTGACGACGCGCTCGAAGGTGGTCTCCGGCGGCAACACGCGTTGCGCGCGCTTCTGCAGCGTGAGCGCGCCTTTGCTGCATTGGCTGTAGCAGACGCCACAGCCCAGACAGAGCTTTTCGTCGCGCACGACCCAACCGCGGCGCTTGCCATTCTGTTCGCCCGTCACCAGTTTGAGCGCGCCGACCGGACAGGCTTTGACGCATTTGCTGCACCCGGTGCAACGCGCCGGGTCAATGTTGGCTATGTAGTTCGAGGTCACAATGGCGTTGGTCAGCTCAAAGCGACGGATCGCGCTCATCATGCCGCAGCAGCAGCCACAACAGTTGCAGATATAACTGACGTTGCGCTGGACATTGTCGCCGGTCTGCGCCAGCCCTGCCTCTTTTGACTGCTCCAGGATCGCCATCGCTTCGCTGCCGGAGATGCGCTCGGCAATGCCACGCCGCGCCAGCGTTTCTGCGGCGCCGCCCAGCGTGAGGCAGGTGCGCTGTGGGCGGTCACAGGCGTGCTCTTGGTGTTCGGCATGATGGCGGCACGCACAGAGCGAGACAGCATGGGCGCGGGCGTGCTTGACGATAGTGCTGGCGCGCTCCCAATCGAGCACTTCGGTATGGTCGTCAGCGGGCAGCGCCTCCTCGCGCACCAGCGACCGGCCGATCTGCGTGTTGCCTGCAAAGACCGCACGCGCAAAGTCCTCGTTTTGAAACATGTACTGTTCGAACAGCGCCGACAACTCCTGCATCGGGGCGTCGGGACGCACGCGCATAAAGGTGAACTCAAAAAAGCCGATCACCACTGGCGCCAGCGCCACATAACGCTGACCCTCGTGTTCGGCGTCAAAGACCAGTCCGCGTTCGGCCATCGTGGTGATCATGGCGTCGAGCGCGTCGGGCGCCATGCCCACTTTGCGCGCCAGCTTGGGCAGCGCCATAAAGCCGGTGGGGATCGCGCTGGCCAGCGCCGCCTCCTCTGGCCGGAAGAGCAGGCGCAGAATCTGCTGCAACGCCGGCGCATCGGGCGCGCCGGTCACCTGGCGATCCAGCCGCTGCTGCAATAAACGGTAGGTCTTGGGATGATTCACAACGTGGCCCATACGCGCGCCTCCTTGGTAAGGCAGGGAATGACACGCGGGTAACGCGGATCAAACGGAGTGGCGCGGAATTTTCACTTTTAATTTAATCCGCGTTTATCCGTTCCATCCGCGTTTATCCGTTCCATCCGCGTTTTCCGCGTGCTATTCGGCAAGAATACCCTCGATCTTTTCCTCCAGCGTGCGTGCGTCGTCGATGGTCAATACGCCCGCCACCATCGAACACTTATACGTTGCGCCTGCATCGAGCATTTTGACATTGCCTTTTGTCTTCTCGACATGGTAGCCTTCCGGCTCGGCGGTCGAAGGAAGCACCATGCCGAGCGCATCTTGGTCAGGCGTCCGGCAGATCCAACGCACGCCTTTGTCGAGTTCGGTGGGACGATGGCTGAGATAGTCGGCGCTGCCGTCGGGATGAACCTGCATCGTGTGCGCCCAGCCGTCGCCATCGGCCAGATAGTCGATGAAAAAGACGATTTCCGGGTCGAAGGCCAGGCCTGGCTTGAGCACATTGTGCTTTTCTGGGTGCTCGCTCAATTCCTGGAGAAAAGGGGCAAATTCCGGGCCGGGGCGCACATGGGACGGAATGCTGGTGCGCACGCGCACCGTCGCCGGCGTGCAGTGCGCGCTGTAGACCAGCCGTCCATTGTCCACCGGGCGAAAGTTGGCGTGCGCCATATACATATATTCCATGGGCGTGCGTTTCAGATTGGTAAAGCTGAGGTCGATCGTGAAAAGCGACGACCCTGCATAGAGCTTGACCAGCGGTTCGGCCTGATAGTTGAAGCTAAAGGCGACCGTGTGCTGATAGCTGCCGCCCAGCCCGATGTAGCTGCCGCGCTCGTCCTTGCCGACTACCAGATAGGCGTCTTGATAGGGCGCGTTGGGCAATTCACCGTGCAGCGGGTGTGCGTCGCCGTCCGCGGGCACGCCCATCGCCGTAAAGCCGCAGTGCAGCAAAAAGCCACCGTAGGTTTCCAGATAGACGCGTGTGGCGCGCGGCTGGTCGAACATCGAGCGCATCGTGAGATTGCGCCCGCGGAAACTGGCCGACCAGATCTGCTGGCCCTGGTAGGGCAGTAGCACCAGTTCGCCCAACTCGTTGCGCAGCCGGATCGCCGCTACGCCACTTTCAAACCGGAACGCGCTCGCCTCCAGCGTATCGGATTCGAGTAGCAACTGCTCGCGTTCGCCAAACATCGATGGATTCAAATGAAAATAAGTTGTCATAATGTTTTGGTGATTCCCATCATGGTAAATACGTACAATCAAGTAGAGCAGTCGTGCAATAACCCCGGATCGCGGACGTCTCGTCCGCCCGCGTAAAAAGCCAGGCGGACGAGACGTCCGCGATCCATTATTGGATCTTCATGCCATCCGCGACTCCTTTCCACTATCATTCACCGAAAAGCGATGAAACGCGTCCTGGACAACGCCATCCCGAGGGCTGTGCATTCCGAACGGGACAAAGCTTACTGTCCAGTCTACGGTTTCAACTGGGTAATGGTCAGGCGCTCGATCATCTGGCGCACCGCAGGCTGCGCGTCGCAGGGCAGCTCGTCGGCGAGGGCGTAGACGGCGCCTGTCGCCACGCCCCAACAGGCCACTTCGGTGGTGGATTTTCCCTGCATCTGCGCCCAGACCAGCCCGCCGAGCAACGCATCGCCCGCGCCGACCGCGGTGCGGACGCGCAACGCTGGCGGACAACCATGCACCATCGTGACGCCATCACTGTACACCAGCCCGTCCGCACCGAGTGAAAGCGCCACGCGTTGCGCGCCCGCAGCATGAAATGCCTCCACCGCGCGCTGCGCATCCGCCATCGATTTGACCGATGCTCCGGTCAGGTCGCGCGCCTCCACAACGTTGGGCTTGACCAGATCGGGACGCGCGGCGCATCCACAACGCAGCGCCGCGCCGCTGGTGTCCAGAATGGCAACTGCACCGCTGGCATGAATCAGTTTGATCAGTTCGGCATAAAAAGCGCTGTCCAATCCAGGCGCCAGGCTGCCGGTCAGCACCCAGTGATCGCCAGGCGCCAGATGGCGGCGCACGCGCGCTAAGAATTCGGCTTGCGCGGCTTCCGACACCAGCGCGCCGGCCTGGTTCACCTTGATGTGCCGGTCTGTAGCCTGGTCGACCACCATCACGTTGGTGCGCGTCTCATCTTCAACCGGCACGAAGTCGGTGGGAATCCCTTCGGCCTCCAAGCCGGCGCGGATCGCCATGCCCGCAAAGCCGCCGATAAAGCCCAGCGCCATGCTGTTAGCGCCGAGTCGCTGCACCGCGCGCGAGACATTGAACCCCTTGCCGGCCCACACGCGGCGTGCACCGGTTGCGCGTAGCACTTCATCGAAAGCGATCGACGGCACATCGAGAAAAAGATCGATGGCCGGATTGACCGAAACGGTGAAAATGTTTAATGGCAGTGTGTTCACGCGCGCACGTCCTCAAAATGACCGGCGTTGCGCTGGTACAACGCCTGAAATGCCGCCAGCCGTTCGCCATAAAAGGCGTGACGCGTGGCGTCGGGTTCGACCGCTGCGCCGTAACGCGCCCAGGTGCGTGCGGCGCCGGCCGCGTCCTGGGCCGCGCCAAACGCACCGATCGCCGCGCCCGCCAGGATGGCGGCGCCACCGGCGGATTGTTCGACCCGCCGCAGCGGGTGTACGGGCAGCCCGAAGACGTCCGCCACCACCTGCTGCCAGAAGCGACTGCGCGCGCCGCCGCCCGCCAGCACGATCTGCTGCGAATCGGCGCCCAATTCGTGCAGCACGCCATACGCGTTGTACGCGGCCAGTGTGACGCCTTCGACCACTGCGCGGATCAGGCTGGCGCGCGTGTGACCTAACGTCAGGCCGTAGAATATGCCGCGCGCGGTGGGGTCCATGTAGGGCGTGCGCTCGCCGACCAGGTAGGGTAGAAACAACAACCCGCCTGCGCCCGGCGTCTCTTTGGCGGCCAGCGCCATCATCGTATCGTAGGAGACCATCGAAGGATCGTCATAAAGCTGTTCGCGCAGCCAGCGCAGCGCCATGCCTGCCGCCAACATCGCCCCCATTTGATACCAGCCGCTGCGACCGCCCCCTGGCTCCAGCGCGCTGCAAAAGGTGTGGATGCGCCCGCATGCATCGACGCGTACACTTTCGCACGGCTGGATCAACTGACCGCCAGTGCTGATCGTCAGCAGCAATTGATCGCTGTCCACCACGCCCGCGCCGAGCGCACTGCACGCGGTGTCCGCCGCGCCGGTTGCGACCGGAATGCCGGACGGCAGCCCCCATGTGTGCGCTGCTTCCTCCTGCAGATAGCCGCTGATGGTGGCCGAAGGCCGCACCGTTGGGAGCTGCGCCCGCTGGATGTCGAGCGCTGCCAGCAGTTCATCCGACCAGTCGCGGCGATTTTCGTCCAGCAACAAGGCGCCGGCCGCGTCGCTGGGGTCGGTGGCGAACACGCCGGTCATGCGGAAGCGTAGATAATCCTTGGGCAGCAGCACCATCTTGACTCGCCGCCAAATGTCTGGCTCGTGCTGTTGGAGCCAACGCAGGGTCGCGGCCTGAAAGCCGGTCGCCACGGGGCTGCCGGTGATGGCGTAGAGGCGTGCGGCGCCGATGCTTTGCGTGATCTCGCGCACCTGCGCCGCGCTGCGTCGATCCGGCCAGATAATCGCGGGCGTCAGCGGTGCGTGTCGCTCATCCAGCAACACCGTGCCGTGCATCTGTCCCGACAGGCCGATGGCGGCGATTTTGGCGTCGGGTGCGCGCGCCAGCACTTCGTGCACCGCGCCGGCCGTGGCGCGCCACCAGGCTTCGGGTGACTGTTCGGCGCGGTCGGGCAGTGGTTGTTGGATCGGATACTCGGCAAAAGCCGTCGCCACAACCTCGCCGCTGGTGGTCGTCAACAGCGCTTTGACGGCCGATGTGCCGAGATCGATGCCCAGCAAATGGATGGTCATGGTCGTAATGTTTCCGTTCTAAAGTCGGCAGGACTATGCCAGACCTGATGCGCCGCGTCCGTCTGCCAATCGTCAACGCTGATCTGTAATGGATGTTTGTCCCACACGTCGGCCAACCGAGACTGCACCGTTTTCCAAGCGGGCACGCCGCCAGTGGCGTCCGGGCTTTCCACGCTGGCCGCCCCCACCGCGGTGGCGTCTAGGATCGCCTGTTCGACCGTTCTGCTATGCAGCAAGCTGGCCAGCAAGCCGGCGATGGTGCAGTCACCTGCGCCCGTGGCGCCGGCGACATTGACGACGAAGCAAGGCGTCAGCAATTCACGGCCCAGCCAACCGGCGGACAGCGGTGAGAGCAGCGCGCCGCCTGCTGCCAACCGCCCTGGGTCGGCGCTCGTGCGCAGATAAAGCCCCAGTTCGCCCAGCTTCAACGCCACCACCGCCGCGCCCAGCTCGAGCAGCCGCTGTGACAGACCATGCAGCAACGTGGCGTCAGGCGTGCGTGCGGCTTCCCCGCGCTGGATGGCGTCGTAGTGGCGGCGGTCGAGCATAAAGAGCATTTCATCCAGGCTCGGTGCAAAGAGATCGACGTGCGGCAAGACGTTGGCGAGCACACGCTGCCAGTCGACGCGGCCTGCCTCTGAGGTCGGATCGGGCTGCGCCATGTCGAGCGAGGTGGTGACGCCTAGCGTGCGCACCGCACGCAGCAGCGTCGCCAATTCGGCGCCGTCATCCAGATACATGCGGCGCATGAGCGGTGGGTAGCCAAAGTGAAAGACCTTGGCCCTGCGCACCTGTTCCAGATCGACGTCGTTGGCGCCAAAGGTGTTGTTAGCGCCAGGGCAATGCAGAAAGATCCGATCCACGCCCGGCGGATTGATGACCAGCGTATACGACGAGTCAGCGTCGGGATCGACGATCATGCCTGCGGTGAGCGCCTCGTCGTAGCTGCGCACGACATCAAGAATGGCGCGGCCAAAGAGGTCCGGCCCGACCTTGCCCATCATGCGCACGGGGACGCCCAGCCGATGCAACGCGATGCCGGTGTTGGAAACGGCGCCACCCGTCGAGATCAGCGCCGGCCCAACCTGATTGAGGCTGCCAGGCTGAAAGATGGAAGCGAACGATGCGTCAGTCTGGCTCCAAGCTGGAATAATATCGACGCAGATGTGCCCTGCGACGACGATTTGAGGCTCAGTAGCGTTCATCAATTCGGTTGCACCTGCTGTAATTCAGAAATTGCATGATGGAGCGACCTGACGGCTGGATAAAGTTGTTGATAAACGGTAGAGAAACTGCGCTCGTAGAAATCCGCCTCTTCTCGAATTGGTTCGATGAGGGTGGTTGTGTAGCGCACGGACGCCGCCGCGTCTGCTGTGTCGGTGTAGACGCCAGCGCCAATCCCGCCCAACATGGCCGCGCCCAGCGTCGTCGCCTCGTCGATGCTCACGACGCGGATTGCCTGATTGTAAACGCTAGCCTTGATCTGCATCAATAACTGATTGCGCGTGCCGCCGCCGGTTGCCACGATCTGTTCGATGTGCGTGCTGGGCAAGTACGGCAACAGCGAGGCGAGCGAATAGCGCGCCTCGTAGGCCAGCCCTTCCAACACGGCCCGATAGAGCGCCCCCCGTTTGGCGTCGAAGGTGACGCCCACAAATGTCGCCCGCGAACGTGGGTCGTCGTAGCCAGGATTCGCCGTGCGCAGATGTGGCAGGAAATGCACGCCGAGGCTGCCCGGTGGGATCGCGTTGCCCTCGCGTTCCATTTCGGCATAATCGAAACCGGCGCCTGTGATCTCGCGGAACCATTCGACGCACGCACTCGACGTATACAGTCCGCCAAGGACGTAATAGCCGCCGCTTACGTGCACGCCCTGGGAATAGCCGCGCGCGCCGACTGCGGGATCTTTGAGCACATCGTTTGTCGCCAGAAAGACCGCCTCGGCCGTGCCCAGCGAATCGAGCACGGCGCCGGGACGGGTCACGCCCAGCGCCAATGCGCCGCACACATGGTCATGCCCGCCGGTCGTGACCAGGGCGGTCGCCGGCAGCCCGCTCTGCGCGGCAACGGCAGGCAGCACCGCACCGAGGCTGGTTCCACTTGGCAGCAACGGCGGCAAGATGGCGGCGTCGATCCCGGCCTCTTGCACCAGCGACGTTTCCCAACACAAACGGTCAATGTCCAGCATCAGCGTGCGCGAGGCAAGCGAATATTCCGACGCGGCGACGCCACAGAGCCGATAGGTCAGATAATCCGCCGCGTTCAGCCAGGTGACGGTGCGGGCCAGCGCATCCGGTGCGTGGTCGCGCAGCCAAAGCAGCTTGCACAGGGTGAAGATCGGCTGGATCGACAGCCCCGTGCGGCGGAAGATCGCATCGGCGCCAAATTGACGGCGCAGAGATTCAGCCTGCGCTTTGGTGCGCGTATCGAACCAGGCGATGGCGTCATAGGTGGGCGCGCCAGCGTCGTCGATCGGCACGCCCGCCTCGCCGACGCTGGCGACCGCCACCGAGACAATGCGCGCCGGGTCGTCGAGCTGGGCCGTCATTTCCTGCAACGCCGTAAGGGTGCGTTCCCACAGCGCGACCGGGTCGTAATACGCCCAACCTGGCTGCGGGTAGACGGTCGGCGTTGGCACACTGGCTTTGGCGACGACCTGCCCATCACGCGTAAACGCAATGGCCTTGATGTGCGAAGTGCCGAAATCAATTCCAACCAGCAGGGCATCGCCTGCCATGAGATTATCCTTTGTCTGCGCGTAGGCGTCATGTTAAGGATGACGCCTACGCTGCGAGTGCAAGCCGAGTTTGCGTAGGTTGGTCGACTAGTACACACGGGCTAAAATACCTCATTGGTTGCCTGGTAGGGGCGCACCCCCGTGTGCGCCCGGAAGCCGGACAGGCACGGGGGCCTGTCCCTACCAAATCTACGGACAGAATTACGCCCACCTGGACTAGCCCATGCATCAAGGCAGCGTTTAAGTCACGCTACCAGCGTGACTTACGCGTGAGCAGGTTCGACCTCTTTTGCGCCTGTCATGATGGCAACGGCATCGGCCATCGAGTACTCATCAGGTTTGATGACAGCGACGCGCCGGCCAAGTCGCTGGATGTGAATCCGGTCGGCCAGCTCGAACACCAACGGCATGTTGTGGCTGATCAAGATGACCGGCAAGCCGCGCGTGCGCACCTGGCGGATGAGTTCGACCACCATGCGCGACTCTTTGACGCCCAACGCCGCGGTCGGCTCGTCCATGATCACCACGTTCTGGGCAAAGGCTGCGCTGCGCGCCACCGCCACGCCTTGACGTTGGCCGCCAGAGAGCGTTCCCACCGGCTGGCTCATCGATTGGATGCCGATCTTCAGGTCCGACATATAGCGGATCGTGTCGTCCATCATGCGCCGCTTATCAAGCATGTGGAAGAGTGAGCCTAGAAAGCCTGCGCGCCGGATTTCACGACCGAGAAAGATATTTTCCATGATGTTGAGCGCCGGCGCCACGGCCAGATCCTGGTAGACGGTCTCGATCCCCATGCGCCGCGCGTCCAACGGGTTATGAAAATGCACCAACGCCCCGTTGAGATAGATTTCGCCTTCATCCGGGATCAGCGCGCCGGAGAGGGCTTTGATCAAGGTCGACTTGCCGGCGCCGTTGTCACCGATCACGGCGAGAATCTCACCGGCCAAGAGCTCGAAATCAGCGCCATCCAGGGCCACCACGTGGCCAAAATGCTTGACAAGACCGCGGGCTTGTAGCACCGAATTTGACTGTAGATCGCTCATGCCTGCCCCCTGTGCGAGAACTGATCGACGGAGACGGCCAGGATCACGAGAATGCCGGTGACGAGCACCTGGTACATCGACGGTATTCCCATCAATTGCAACCCGTTGCGAAAGACGCCGACGATGAGCGCGCCGATCAGTGTGCCCAGCACATTGCCGCGCCCGCCAAACAGACTAGTGCCGCCGAGCACGACCGCGGTGATGCTGTCCAGGTTGGCAGTCTGGCCCGCTTGCGGGTCGCCGACCTGGGTGCGGGCAATCAGCAACAGCCCGGCGATCCCGTAGATAAACCCCGCCGCACCGTAGACGCTGATCAAGAGGCGCGTGGTCGAGATGCCGGCCAGGCGCGTGGCTTCCGGGTTGTCGCCGACCGCATAGACGTGACGACCCCACGATGTCTCACGTAAGATAAACCACGCAATCAGGTAAATTATCAACATGACGACGGAGCCATAGGTGATGGCGGTCTCGCCGAGGGTGAAGGTGTTCCCCAAAAACGTAATCGTGGTGGGTAAATTGGAGATGGTCGTCGTGCGGTAGATGCGGGTGATGGCGTAGGCAATGTTCAGCGTGCCCAATGTCACAATAAAAGGAGGCAGTTTGACGAGCGCCACCAGCGAACCGTTGAGGATGCCAAAGAGCGTGGTGATCGCCAGGCCGATGAGGATGGCGAACACGGGTGGCACGCCAAATTCAACGGCCAGGCTCGCCATGATGACCGAGCCAAGCGCCATGACCATGCCGTTGGAGAGGTCGATGCCTGCGGTCAAAATGATCAGCGTCTGCCCGATCGCTAGGGTGCCCACCACAATCACTTGTTGTACGACTAAAGAGAAATTACGACCAGTGAAGAACTTATCGGTCTGGGTGGCAAAGAAGAGCATGGCAATCAGCAGCGCAAGCAAAGGCCCAACGCCGGGGAGCGTCAGAAAGTGGGCAACTCCGGCTCGGATGCGCTGCCACCCCGCTTGAGGTCGCTCGTGTGCAAGGGCGTCACTCATGAAATCATGTCCATTGACTGCAAAGAGCGGTGGAAGAGGGCGATGCCTGTAAACTGAAGTCGCCCTCTTCCATCAGATGTTTGTAGAAGTGAACCTGCCCCGACGACGCCGACCCGATCAAGCCGGCGTCATCAGGCAGGATAGTGGATGACTAATCGCCCCAGCAGTTGTCAAGACCGTAGACGGTGTCTTGGCTTTCGACGCCCTCTACTGCCTTGCCAGCAATCAAGGTCACGCCGGTGTCGGTGTAGCCGGACACTTTGTTGCCTGTGCTGATATAGTCGGCGATGGCATCGACGCCCATCGAGGCCATTTTGAGCGGGTACTGCTGCGAAGTGGCGGAAATTCTGCCATCCGCCACGCCGCGCACGCCTTCACAACCACCGTCCACCGAGACGACGATCACATTGTCGGCGACGCCAGCCGCCGCCAACGCCGTGTTGGCGCCAAAGGCCGCGGGTTCGTTGACCGTGTAGACGACATTGATGTCAGGATTGGCCGTGAGGCAGTTTTCCATGACGGGTTGGGCGCGGTCGATCATGCCGTTGGTGTCGCCCTGGCAGACAATCGCCGGGTCGCCCTCTTCGATGCCGAAGCCCTGCAGGAAGCCATCGTGACGCTGTTGGCTGACTGTGGTGCCGGCGGTGCCGTCGAGCATGGCGATCTTTGCGGGGGCGTCGCCCAGTGCGGCTTTGGCATATTCGCCGATCAGTACGCCAGCCTGAACATTATCTGTGGCAAACAGTGCGTCGGATGCATCGGCCGGATCGAGCGGGGTGTCAAGCGCAATCACCAGGACGCCGGCGTCGCGCGCTTTCTGGATGGTGGGGACGATGGCCGTCGAGTCGTTTGCTGTAATCAAGATACCTTTGACGCCGGCGTTGACGACGTTCTCAATCGCCGTGATCTGTCCTTCATTGTCGCCGTCGAATTCGCCGGCTGCGGTGATCAGCTTGATGCCTTTGGCTTCAGCTTCGGCAGTGGCGCCCTCTTCCATCTTGACAAAGAAGGGATTGCCGCGGTGCTTGGTGATCAAAGCCACCTGCGCTTCGCCGTCAGCGGCGGCAGGCGCTGCGTCCTCAGCCACTGCTTCAGTTGCTGCCTCTGGTGCGGCGCCAGGAGCCGCGGCCGGCACGGTGCAGGCCGACAGCAACAGCGAGGCGACGATCAATATGCTCAACATGACAAGACTTGATTTGCGCATAGTATTTCTCCTGTGATTTTCAGATTCACTGTCAACGAAACTGTGATGGTGCAACATAGACTAGTGCGCCGGTATACTCAGGTCTGGATGAACCTTGCGTTTTGCAATCACCTCCCTTCGCTCATGCATAGCGTCGAAACTTGCGGGCGTCAGTATGCTCGTCATATCCAGTAGGGGGCTTTTGATACGCTTGCACATTTACTTTAATCGAATTGCCAAAGTTGTCAACTGAGCAGGAAAGGACATAATTCCGTTATGTCTGCGCCACGTCAATGACGATCTTCACCACATTGTCGGCATATTGTTCGTTCAGGGTATAGGCAGCCGGCGTCTGCTCAAGCGGGAAGCGATGGGACACAATGCCGAGCAGATCCACCGCGCCGCTGCTCGCCAGCTTGATCGCGCGCGGATAGACGTGCTTCATGCGTCGCGACATGCGGATCGTCAGTCCCTTGCGCCGCGCGGTGGAGTGTTTCATCTCCAGCCTGTCCGCGCCCGGGATGCCGACGAGCACCAGCCGCCCGCCCAGCCGCGCCATCTCCGCAGCCCACTGGATCGAGTGATCCGCCCACGCCGCTTCGATGGCGACATCGACTCCACGCCCGCCGGTGGCCTGTTTGATGGCAACCAGCGGGTCGCTGTCCTTGAAATTGATCGGGATGCCGCCGTAACGCGCCGCCAGGTTGAGCCGCCAGGGAAATTGATCAACGACATAGATCGGATCCGCGCCCGACAAGCGCGCCATTTGCAGGATATACAGCCCGATCGGCCCGGCGCCGAGGATGGCGACGCTGTCGGCCACATGCAGTTTCGCCAAATCGACGGCGTGGATGGCGATGCCCAGCGGCTCCAGCAGCGCAGCGGTCGCATCGTCCATGCTGTCCGGGATCGGGAAGCAGGTGTGCGCCGGCATCAGCATGTACTCGCTCAGGCTGCCGTCGTCGGGATAAGTGCCGCAGAAGTGCAGCCGGTGGCAGAGGTTGGGATGTCCGTGCTCGCACATCTCGCAGCGGCCGCAGGGCTGCGCCGGATCGACGGCGACGCGCGCGCCCACTTGCAGCGGCGCAAAGACGCCGTCGTAGCTCTCCGGCCCGACCGCCTCCACCACGGCCGCAAACTCATGACCCAGGATCATCGGCGTCTCCACAACGGTGTCGCCGATACGCGCGTCCTGGTAGGTGTGGATGTCGCTGCCGCACACGCCGACCGCAGTCACACGCAGCAGCGCCATGCCCGGGCCGGGCGACGCCGGCCGCGAAATCTGTTCGACGCGCAGATCGCGCGGCCCATGCAGCCGCACGGCCAGCATCGTATTGTTATCCGCAACACTCGCCAACGCTTTTCCCATCTTGAGGGCCTCGCATTTTCTCCGGTTGTAATGTTTTATCCACAGATGACGCAGATTTCACAGATGAACGTCCCTATCCCATGTGCACGTGCACCTTGAGCGTCTGACCCGCGGCGAATTTGGCGAAGACGTCGGCAAAGTCATGCAGCGGCGCAACGTGGCTGACCAGCGGGCCGACGTCGATGGCGCCACTGGCCAGCCAGTCGATGGCGGGCAGGAAGGTGTAGCAAAGGGCAAAGCTGCCCACGATCGTCCAGTCGTTGTGGAAGATGTCGTAGGGGCTGACCGAGACACGCGCTTGATTGGGCGCCACGCCAAATTGCAGAAAGGTTCCACGCGGGCGCAGATAGCGGAACGCGCCTTCGATGACCGCCGGAACCCCCGTCGCATCGATCACGACGCCGAAGCCACGCGGTGCAACTTCTTTCAGTGCGGCGTCTTGCTCGGCGCCGGCTGGAACCGCGACCGAGGCGCCCATTGCCTTCGCCAGTTCGAGCCGCGCCGGCTGCTTTTCGACCACGGCCACATACGAGGCGCCCATGCGCCGCAGCGCCTGCACCAGCAGCAGCCCCATCGGCCCGGCGCCGAGGATCAGCACCGGGTCGGCCGGCAGCACGCGGATGCGCTTCATGGCGTGAACCACGCAGGCCAGCGGCTCGATAAAGGCAGCCTGGGCATCGGTCATCGCATCCGGCAGGTGGTAGCAGGCACGCGCCGGCGCGGCGACATACTCGGCAAAGCCACCCGGCCGCGTGATGCCGACGCCCTGCCAGTGGAGGCAGTGGTTGGCCATCTCATTGCGGCACATGTCACAGTGGCCGCAGTAAAGATTTGGATCGACGGCCACGCGGTCGCCCACCTGGAAATCGGCGACCTCTTTGCCCGTTTCCACAATCACACCGCCAAACTCATGGCCGGGGATGACCGGGAAGTTGGACATGTATTCGTTGCGATAGATGTGAACATCGGTGCCACAGATGCCACAGCGCGCCACTTGCACGATCACCTCGTCGGCGGCGCAGGTTGGGTCGGGCACGCGCTCGATGCGGATCGATTCGGGCGCGGGAAAGAGCACAGCTTGCATTGGAATCTCCTTACCAGCAGCAGTAGCCGCCGTCGATCACCAGGTCGTGACCGGTCATATAATCCGACGCCGGCGCGGCGAGATAGACCACGGCGCCCTGCAGATCGGTGACTTCGGCCATGCGCCCCATCGGCGTCATGCCCATCCATGCCGGCAGCATCGTCTGGCCGACGGGCGTTGCCAGCAGATCTTCGACGAGCTTGGTGCGCGTGTAGCCGGGGCTGATGCTGTTGACGCACACGCCGCGCTTCGCCCACTCCGCGGCCAGGCTGCGCGTCAGGTGCAGCACGCCCGCTTTGGACGCGTTGTAGACAGCCTGATTCTGCGGCGTGTTGCTGATGTGCGCCGACATCGACGCCGTGTGGATGATCTTGCCGTAGCCTGCCGGCAGCATCACCTTGGCTTCGGCCTGCGCGCAGAGAAAGACTGAGTTCAGGTTGATGTCGATCACGCGCAGCCACTCCGTGTAGGGCATCGACTCGGCATCCGCCCAGACGCCCACGCCGGCATTGTTGACGCCGATGGTCAGCCGTCCCCACTTTGTCAGGATCGCGTCGATCATCGCCTGCACTTGGTCGGGTTTGGTGACATCCGTCTGCACGGCGATGGCGTCGATCTGCTTCTGCGCCAGTTCGTGCGCTACGGCCTCAGCCACGTCGAGGCGCAGATCGACCACCGCGACCGCCGCGCCCGCCTCGCCCAGCGCGTGGGCAAAGGCGCGGCCAATCCCCTGCCCGCCGCCGGTGACCAGCGCCACGCGGCCATCGAGCCGGAAGCGTTCGAGAATCGGTGTGGTTTCGAGAACAGGATCGCTCATAATTCAACTCACTTTGGTTGATGGGTAAAGTGTAAAACGTAAAACGTAATGCGTAATGAACGAGTGGTTACGGATTACGCGTCACGGATTACGGATTACGTATCACGCATTACGTTACTCTATTCAGCCACGACAATCTGCGCCTTGACCGAGGTCGGCGGCATGTTGACGGCAAAGTCGAAGGCTTCGACGCTTTCGGCAAAACGGAAAGTGTCGGTGATCAGCGGCTTGACATTGAGCTTGCCGCTTGCCATCAGCGCAATCGCGCGCGGGTAGACGTGCGCGTAGCGGAAAACGTGCTCGACGCGCGCTTCCTTGACCATCGCCGCGGCCACGTCGTAGGCGATCGGCTGCAGGGGGATGCCGACGTACACCACCGCACCGCCCGGACAGAGCGATGCGAAGACGCCGGCCGCGGCCTTTTCATTGCCGCTGCACTCGAAGACCAGATTGACGCCCCAGCCGTCGGTCATCTCATCCACCACTTCCTTGAGATTCTGCTGGGCGATATTGACTGGCGTGATCGGGCCGAGCGTCGCCGCGAGGTCGAGTTTGGGCTGCTGCACGTCGGTCATGATCACCTGGCTGCAGCCGCCGGCCAGCGCGGCCAGCGCCGTCACCATGCCGATCGGCCCGGCGCCCATCACGATGGCGAGGTCGCCCGGCTTGATCCTGGCCTTGGTGGCCGCGTGCATGCCAACCGCGACCGGTTCCACCATCGCACCTTCGGCATAACTCACATTGTCGGGCAGCTTGAAGGTGAAGGCGGCAGGGTGCACCACCGTGGGGCGCAGGATGCCGTGCACCGGCGGCGTGGCCCAGAAACGCACGGCCGGGTCAAGATTGTACATCCCCTGGAGGGTGGCCTTGCTGTTGGGGTCGGGGATGCCCGGCTCCATGCAGACGCGGTCGCCCACCCTCAGATGGCTGACTTCGCCGCCGACTTCGATGACGACGCCAGACGCTTCATGACCGAGCACCATCGGCTCGCGCACGACAAATTGGCCGATGGCGCCGTGGGTGTAGTAGTGCACGTCGCTGCCACAGATACCGACGGTGCGCAGCGCAATGCGCACGTCGTGCGGCCCCAGCGTCTCGTCGAGGTCAATGTCGCGCAGAGCAAGGAGATCTTTTTTTTCGAGGACAAGCGCTTCCATAGAATCTACCCCTTCCGAATAATAATGATCGCCAGGATCAGGCAGAGTACGGTGGAGACCCAGAGCGGCAGGAATTGCTCCAGGAAACGCATCCACAGGAAGCTGATGCCGATCCACAAAATCACACTGATAAAGTAACGGTCAAAAGTGTTGGTCTCAATCGGCAAGAAGCCGCGTCGCCCCTTGTGTTCGACCGGAGCAACGAGTTTTTGTGAGGCGCCTTTTGCGTCAGCCATCTGCTTACTCCTTCACCGCGCCGAAAGTCAGGCCGGTCACGATATAGCGCTGCACAAAGACCAGGAAGATCAGCGCGGGCAGAATTGCCATCGTAGCCACTGCGGCCATCTCGCCCCAGTTGGTGCCGGTGACGGAGACAAACGCCGCCAGCCCGGTGGTAATGGTGCGGGCGTTGACGCTGGTGAGGTTGGCGGCGAATAAATATTCGTTCCAGGCAAAGATCCAGCTCAAGATAAAGGTGATCGCTAAACCTGGCGCAACTAAGGGCGCCACCACGCGCGTCAGCACTGTCCAGCGATTGGCGCCATCGACAAAGGCCGCCTCGTCCAGCTCGATCGGCACGCCATCCATGATCCCCTTCATCAACCAGACCGCGAAAGGCAGATTGAAGACGCAGTAGAGCAAAATTAGCCCAAACTGCGTATCAAACATGGTCCAATCGCCAATTTTGAAGACCCGCGTGTAAATGAGAAACATCGGCAATACAAACGCGGCGGGTGGCGCCATGCGCTGCGTAATCGTCCAGAAAAAGATGTTATCAGCGCCGGGCAGACGCCAGCGTGAGAGCGCATAGGTCGCCAGCATCGCCAAAATGGTCACCAACAGCGCATTGCTTGTCGCAATGATGAGTGAGTTGATCAGGTAGCGTTGAAAGACGGGATCGGTGAGCGGCTTGATATAGTTGGGGGCATAAAAAGATTTGATGAGCAATGTCGGCGCATCGAATAGCTCCACACGACTGCGAGCCGACACGACAATCATCCAATAAATTGGCACAATCGTGATGATGATCATCACTGTCCAAAGGCCGTATAGGCCAATCCATCCGAGTGCTTTGCGCAGGGCTGATGATTTCATAGATGCACCTCTTGCTCCTACTCTCGTTGCTTTCCAACCTGCGCCAGCGCGATAAAAAGCAGCCAGCAAAGGACAATGGTGAAGTAGAGCACCATCAAAGACATCGCCGAGCCGTACCCATAGTCTGTTTTGGGCACGATGACGCGGTAGATGTGGATGCCGATAAATTGCGTCGCTGTCCCTGGCCCGCCGCTGGTCAACATAAATACCTCGTCGACAATCCGCAGCGCATCCATCAGGCGGATGAAAATGACCGTCAGCAGCACCGGCATCATCATCGGAATGGTCAAGTAACGGAAAACCTGCCAGCGATTGGCGCCGTCGACCTGCGCCTGTTCGAGCGGCTCCTTGGGCATGGCAGTCAGCCCGGCCAGCAGCGTCAGCGTGACAAAGGGCGTCCAATGCCAGACATCCATCACGATGACGGTGAGAAAGGCTTGATCGGCAAAGGTGGCGAGCCGGAAGTCGATGCCAAACCATTTGTCGAGGAAGTAAGGGATCGGTCCAAAGCCGGGAATGGTCAGCAGACGCCAGGTTGCGCCGACCGCGATCGGCGCCATGACCAGCGGCAGCACATAGATCGTGCGGAAAACCGTGCGCCCTGGGAAACTTTTGACCAGCGTCTGCGCCAGCAGGAAGCCAAGCGCCAGCTCGATGGTGACGGTGGTAAAGGCAAACAGCCCAGTGCGCCACAGCGAATCGAGAAAGGCGCCGTCAAAGACCAGCCGTCGAAAGTTGTCAACGCCTGTCCATTTCATGCCCAATTGGTTGGAAAATGGATTCCAGTCAAAGAAGCTGACATAGAGGACGTAGAGAAAGGGCAGAAAACCGACAATCGCTAGAATTACAAGTGTTGGCGTCAGCAGCGCCCAGCCTGCTCGATTGGATCGCATGTGTTTGTCCTGTTGAATCGTCATGCGTAGCTGCGTTCCGAGTCATGCACGCACGTGCGTGCATGACTCGGAACCGATGGCGCACTCAGCCGAGCTGCGTCATCACAATGGTTTTCGTGCGCTGCTTACTGCCCGTACCCCAGATTCACCAACTCCGCATCCGCGGCCGCGGCCGCCTGGTCGAGCGCCTCTGCCGGGGTGAGTTCGCCGGAGAGCGCCTTCCAGATGAAGGGCTGGACTACTTCGCGCAGTGCTGAATGGAAGGGGAAGGGCGGCGCGCCGCGGAAGAGCGGGCCGGCTTCTCGCATCAGTGTGTAGTAGCCATCGACCTTGGCATCGACTTCCTGCACCTTGGGATCGTCGTAGGTTGATTCCATGACGATGCGCGAGCCGGCGATCGCCCAGTCTGCCTGGACAGATTCCTGGCCGACGTACTGCATCCACAGCAGCGTGCACAGCGGATTCTTCGAAGAGACGGGCAGCCCAAAGGCGCCGCCGTCGTAGTAGCCGATGTAGCCAGCACCGGATTCGGCGTCAGCCATCACACCTTCGGCAACGGGCGGCAGTGCGACGCCGACATTGCCAACAACTTTGGAGCGCTCCGGGTCGGTCGCAATCCAGGCGGCGTTTTCGCCGTAGACCCAGCCCTGAGCCGCGCGGCCCGCGGCAAAGGATGCCGCAACCTCGTCCCAGGTGCTGGCGGTGGCTTCCGGCGGTGCATCGGCGAGCAGCCCGACCCAGAAGGCCAGGGCTTCCTTGGACGCATCACTGTTCATTTCGCCGCCATTCTCGACGCTTGCCTTCCAGGTATCCTGGTTGATACCCCAGTTGTAGACGCCGAAGGTCGGCGCGATGCTCTCGAAGAACTCATAGAAGGAGGAGGCATGGCCGGTGTTGCCCTGAACTGTGGTGCCCCACAGTTCCATGTCATTGTCCTTGCCATACTGCGTGAAGAAGTCGGCGATGTCCTGGTATTGCTGATGGGTTGTCGCCGGCGCCAGGTCATAACCGTACTGCGCCTTGAACGCTTCCTGAATCGCCGGGTCGTTGAAGAGATCCAGGCGATAGAGATAGATCTTCAGGAAGGCTTCCATCGGCACACCGTAGATGTTGCCGTCGGCATCCTTGAAGTTGTCGATAAAAGAGGTGAACTTGGCGAAATCGAAGTCAGGCGACGCCAGCTCCGGGTTGTCGGCCAGCAACTGCGTGAGGTTGGTCAGGTAGTCGTTGGCCAGGTACTGGTAGATGATATCCTGTTCGATGTAGACGAAATCGTAGATGCCGGTGTTGGCCTGCATGTCGTTGATGGCCTTGCTGTACATCTCGTCCCAGGATGTCGCTTCCAGTTCCACCTTGATGCCGGTTTCGGCCTCGAAGGATGCCGCCAGAACTTCGGCCGCATAGCGGGAAGGCGGTGTGCTCTCCGAAACGCCACGGATGGTGACGCCTTCACAGCCGGCTGCCTGCGACGCGGTGCGCCACCAACTGGCCTCGCCGGACTCGGCAGCCGGCGCCGCGGGTTGGGGAGCGGGCGCTGCTACGGTGCACGCCGAGAGCACCATCGACAGCAACACCAAGACGCTGAGCATGACAGTCATTTTGTGCCTGAACATGTGCAAAATCTCCTTTCGCATGTGCGAAACAAATCACTTGTGGAACGCGATTGATGTGGGGGACATAGCCGACGAGACCTATGCTGTTTGTGGACGCCACCTCCTTTTACGGGGGTCTGCTAGGCGCGCATTGCTGCACGCCGGCTGGATTCACGCACCTTGACTGTTGGTTGCAGCACCACCGCTTGCGGCGCTCGGTCAGGGTCGACGATACGCTCCAAAAGCAACTCCGCCGCTCGCTGCCCCATCTCGTAGGCGGGCTGCATCACCACGGTCAGCGCGGGCTTCACAAGAAACATCCAATCCATTTCGTCGAACCCGGCAAGCGCAACGTCGTCGGGGATGCCAAGCCCTACTTCATGGATCGCACGCAATGCGCCGATGGTCAACAGGTTGTTGCCAGTGAAAATTGCATCCGGCGGCTGGCTCTGGGCGAGCAGATCCAGGGTCAATTCGTAGCCGTTCTGGCTGCGCGGCAATCCGCTGCGCACCAACTCTGGCAGGAGCGGCATGCCGTAATGCGCCAATGCTGTCACATATCCTTGATACCGTTCGGCGCCGGTGCTGGCGTCTGGGATGCCCAATATCGCCCCAATGCGTCGATAGCCATTCTCGATCAGGTGGGAAACCACGGCGCAGGCTGCCTGTACGTTGTCGCTCACTACGGTGTCCATCGGCACGCCATCAACGCGCCGATCGATCGCCACCACCGGCACCCGCTGTTCCACCAATCGGCGGTAGACTTCGTTGCTGCTGGCAGTCGGCGACACGATCATGCCGGCGACCTGCTCGGCCAGCATCAGCTCGATGTAAGTCAATTCCTTATCAACGTCTTCGTCGGAGTTGCAGAGAAAGACCGCATACCCGCGCTGTTGCGCCACATCTTCCACGGCGCGCACCACGGATGTAAAGAACGGGTTCTGAATATCGGATATGATCAGCCCAATGATGCTTGAGCGCTGCACGCGCAGCGAGCGGGCTACGCGGCTGGGGCGATAATCAAGTTCCTGAATCGTCTCCAGCACACGTTGGCGCAGCGCATCGCTGACATATGGCTTGCCGGAGAGCACACGCGACACGGTGGCGGTGGAAACTCCGGCTCGACGAGCAACATCTTCGATTTTTGTTGGCACGGTGAGTTCAGATGAAATTGTCTAATTGGCTACCGTAATTGTAATCGATTTCAGAAGAGATGTCAAGCACTGCAAAATCCTCAAAAATGCTGGCTTACCTCCCGCAAATTTCACAGTTTCGGTTTTGGTTCGCCCCTGGTCATCTGACCAGCGTATAGACCCTACTGGCAGGCAGTGCGTTGATGCTTGAAACGCGGGTAGACTGGACGAATGGTCGCGGCGCGTGACTCGCACGTCGCGGCAAGCGAGACTATTCTTCACAATTGTATTCAGGAAAGGATTCTGCAATGGCGCAGCGCGTACTGATCATGGGGGCCGCGGGGCGCGACTTCCATAATTTCAATGTTTACTTCCGCACCAACCCCGACTATGAGGTGGTCGCCTTTACGGCAACCCAGATTCCCTATATCGAGAATCGGCGTTATCCGGCGGAATTAGCTGGCGCTCGTTATCCGACCGGTATCCCGATTCTGGGCGAAAGCGAATTGGAGCGGCTGATCGCCGATGAACGCATCGATACCGCGGTCTTCAGCTACAGCGATGTCACCTACGACCATGTGATGCACGTCAGCGCGCGGGTGATGGCGGCGGGCGCCAACTTCATGTTGCTTGGTCCGGCGCAAACGATGTTGTCTTCCACCAAGCCGGTCGTTGCGATCTGCGCCTCGCGCACCGGCGCCGGCAAGAGCCAGACCAGCCGCGCGGTGGTGCGCGTGCTGCGCGAACTGGGGCAGCGCGTCGTTTCCGTGCGCCATCCCATGCCCTACGGCAACCTGGTGGCGCAGGCTGTGCAGCGCTTCGCCACGCTCGACGACCTGGTGACTCATCGCGTGACCATCGAGGAGCGCGAGGAGTACGAGCCGCACATCGTGAGCGGCGGCGTCATCTATGCCGGTGTGGATTATGAACGCATCCTGCGTCAGGCTGAAGCCGAGGCCGACGTGGTGATCTGGGATGGCGGCAACAACGATCTGCCCTTCTTCAAACCCGACTTGTGGGTCGTTGTGATCGACCCGCATCGCGCCGACCATGGGTTGCGCTATTTCCCCAGCGAGGTCAACCTGCGCCTGGCCGACGTCTTTGTGATCAATAAAGTGGAGACGGCCTCCTTCGAGCAGATCGAGCGCGCGCGGGAACTGGCGTTGCAGTTGAACCCGGACGCGGTTGTGATCGATGCGGCCAGCCCGATCTTCGTCGAGGAAAGCGCCACGATGCGCGGCAAGCGTGTACTGGTCATCGAAGATGGCCCGACGCTGACCCACGGCGAGATGAAATTTGGCGCCGGTTGGGTGGCAGCGCGACGTTTTGGCGCGTCTGAAGTCATCGATCCCAAGCCCTACGCCGTCGGTGCGATTGCCGAAACCTTCGCAAAATACCCGGAGACCGGGCCGATCTTGCCGGCGATGGGATACAGCGATCAACAGGTCGCCGACCTGGAGGAGACCATCCGTTGCACCCCGGCCGATGTCGTGCTCATCGCCACGCCGATCGACCTGCGCCGCCTGATTACTATCGACAAGCCAGCGCTGCGCGTAGGATACGAGTTGCAGGAGATCGGTGAACCGACGCTGCGCCAGGTGCTGGGTGATTTCCTAGCGACGAAGCGATAGATCAAATGCTGCATGTAGCCATCGCACCCTATGCTGAGTTTTATCGGGCTAGGCCGCAGCCGCTCGTAGCGGAGTGGCTGCTGATGATCGCCAGCGGGCGGCAGTTCGTACTGAGCGGGAGCTAACGCCGGTATGCGGTGCAGCCAGATTGAGGGTTGAGATTCGCCGCGCACATGGGCGATTACGCGCAAAAGCAAGGCCGACTGTTGTTGCCTGAAGGCTGGTTTGGGGCCAGCTACAACAGCCGGCTTGTGAATGGGATACACCGGGTCGGCGGTCGCGTCAATGGGACGGGATGTCGCGGGTCTACTTTGCGTTTGGGGTGAAGTCAATGAGGAATGCGCGTATTTTATCGAGCAAATGACTGACGAATTCTCACGAGAAGATAGTCAGTCGGCTGGCTGCGCAGGCCTGGTTTACCCCTCGAACTGTTCGTGCAGCGCAACTTCCTGCTCTGCGCTCAGGTTCGAGGAGATCAATTCCATCTTCACGCCCTGGAACTCAGCCATCACGCGATCCTGCACGGTGTTGGCGCTGAGCAGAAAGAGTGCGGATGTGCCTTCCGTCACCTTCTCACGCACTTCCTTGATGAAATTGTCGCTGATGCCATAATCGGCGAATTTGCCGGACAGCGCGCCCATTGCCGCACCGACCGCCAGACCGAAGAAGGGCACGAAGAAGATCAAGCCGAAGAGCATCCCCCAGAATGCGCCGGAGAGCGCACCCTTACCGGTCATGCTGCCGTAATTCTTGGTGTTTGGGCTTTTCTTGCCTGCCGGCCAGGCAACGACCGCCGCGTCCTGAATCTGGATCAACTGCTGCTTTGAAAGTTCGCGCAACTTGGCAAGCGCCTCTTGTGCGCCGGTTGCAGCGTCGAACTTCCAGACGGTAAGTGTTGTCATAAGAGTCTTCATCCTTTCTAAATCAAAACTGATGAGTATCGCGCCAACCAATCTTAGTCGTTCACGATTTTGCCTCACGCGAAGCCGCGAAGTTGAAGATGGTTTCCTTCGCGTTCTTCGCGGCTCCGCGTGAGATTCGTGAAGTGCTGAATCTGGTCGCACCTGGTTGGCCGTGCATCACGCTGATGCGACAGCGCCAGGTTCGGGCGCCTGCAGAGCGCCTTCAGGTTAGCGCATCATGTCGATTGCCACGGTGATCGCCAGGATCACAATGTCGTTCTGGCTTGGCTCGATCTGTACGCCATAGGTGTCGGCAATGCGGAACCACTTCTTGGAGACCTGCGCGACCTTGGTGCGTCCCTCGCCGATCTCGTACTCGAAGTTGAGGATATTCCCCTGCACCTCAAGATCGGGACCGTTGCCGATCTTGACCGTCCAGCGGTCGCGTAAGGGAGCGATCAGCGCCTTGCGCAACGTCGCCATGGGTTCGCCTTTTGGCCCTTCAGATCGTCATCGTGTCGCGCACTGCCACCAGCCGCTGCTGGATTTTGCACAGCTCGCGCCCCTGCGTGTCCTCAAAGAAGAGCGTGTCGCGACTGGTCAACCTCCAGATCTGTCGGACGAGAGCGACCAGATGTCACGCACATGAGGATGAGCTTACAACAGATGAGCGTCGTGATCCAAAGTGGATAATCTCTGAACAAGCAAGGATGACATTTCAACCTGTCGCTCACGCAGTTGCTTGCGGTTCTTCGGGAGTATCCGCGAGCGTTTGCGGCGGTGTGATGAGACTTCCCTGCAGCCCCCGCGGCATACCCACAAAAATAACGATCGCAGCGACTGTCACGAATCCAGCCATGATGAGCAGCGTCTGCGTTAGCCCGATCGTGAAGGCTGGTCCAAATTGCGTGGTTGCCCACTGCGCCGCTTCCGGCGGCAGCCTGGTGTACGTGCCGGACAGCGCACGGGCGAACGCGTCCTTCCAGGCGCTCTCGATCTGCGTCGTCACGTTGGCGGGTAGATTGGCTTGGCGTAGTTGGGTGCGCAAAGCGCCGTCGGCCAGCATCGTCACCGAGAAACTGGAAACAATCACACCCAAGGCATAGCCGGATTGTCCGGCAGCCGAGTTGATGGCCGCGCCGCTTCCAATCAAGCGTGGCGGCGGCGCGCTGATGATCACGCTCGTGCGCGCCGGGCCGGAAATGCCGAGTCCCAGCCCCAACAACGCAATGGGGAGAATCAGGAATGCCAGCGGGGTGTCCACCTGGATGCGTGACAAGGCAAGCAGGCCGAGGGCCGAAAGCACCAGCCCCCCTGCGATCAGCCGCCGCGCACCGAAGCGTGTGGAGAGGCGGACGATGATCAACGTGCCAACCAGCATGCCCAGGACAAAGGGCGCAAACTGCAGCGTCGTTGCCACCGGGCCAAGCCTGCGCACGTCGGCAAAGTAGGACCAGAACTGATAGAAGAAGGTTGCCTGCACCATGGCCAGGGCCATCCCAGCCAGGATCGCAAAGGCCAGGCCGCGCCCATTGTATAGCTTGATCTCACCGCGCCGGCGCAACTTGCGATAGAAATAGCGGTACGCCAGAATTAGTCCGCCCAATCCGACTGCAATGGTCAGCAGTGCATTGCGGCTTGTCAGCCCGCCGGCATACGCCACCAGACCATAAACAGCCAGAAAGACCGCCCCAGCCCAAAGCAGATTGACGAGCAATTCGCGCCAGACGATCCGCTGTTGCTCTGCCGGCTCATAGACTCGGCGCAGAATGAGCCAGAACGCAATGACCCCGAGCACAATCGGCGGCAAAAAAACGATGGCGCCGTTGCCCACTGACCTCAACACAGAATAGAGCGCAGAGGAGGAGCCGAGCGCGATAGCCTGGGTGCTGAAGATGGCGCCAAAGGCAAAAGGGCGCACGCCTGGCCCGAATGCAAACGCGGCAATGGCAATGCACATCGGGGTAATCGTGATCCGCGCAACGCTCAGCAGCAAGTCGGCGTAGATAAACCCGTCTGTCCCCAGCCAGAACATGCTCGCCAGCGCCGCGCACAACACCCCCCCCAGCCCGATCAGCAGAAACAGTTTGCGCCCCACGCCGTCGCCCGTGGCGCCCGCAGCCAGCGTCAAGATCGCCAGCAGCAGGTAGTTGGCAGCAACCAGGATGGGGACGCCGCTCCCGACCTGACGCAGCCCCTGCTCGATCGGCGCTGACCCCAAACTGATGACCGGGGGCATCAGGTTGATGGCTACAATCGCCAGCAGACAGGCAGCCAGGCTGCGAAATGCCTGGCGATCGGCGGTGAGACCGCCGAACAATATTTTGCCCGGCCCCGGGACGTGATTCAGCAGCGCCTGAATTCGCGCAATCAGCTTGTCCACACAACGCTCTTTTCTTCCTGGCAAACTCTCTGCGGACTCTATGGCAGAATATGCTGGGTCGGGTGGCGCAAACGCCACCCGACCCAGAAAACGAATCAATTGCTGCGTACAGCATCTTCCATCTTTTCCAGAACCTTGTCAATGCTGAAGCTGGCAGACTGCATGTGCGACGGAAACTCCTGGAAAGTCGCCAGAAATTCGCGCACAATAAACTGGGGGTCAAGCGGATTTCGTGTGGTTACGTGCCGGGGACGGGCTTGCGGTGCTTTGGTCGAGCAGAGAACGATCAGCCCGTCCCCGGCACGTAAGACCCGACCACATCAATCCCGGTTGAGCCTAAACTGGGAGGCGTAGATCAGGAAGACGCGGTCGATCCCCAGTAGGTGTTGGAGGTGATGTCCGCCCGCTCAAAGCGGCCAGTGCGCAGGTTGAAGATCTTGGGGATGCGCAGAAAGACAAAGGGTTCTGCCCAGATCATGACCGTTCCCTGCATGCACTGCTCGGCAAAGACGAATTTCCAGTTGTCGTAGCGCAGCCCCACCAAGTCACCGTCGTCGGAGAAGTAGACGATGCTCTTGCGCGGCCTTTCCTCCGTCTCGCCGCTAAGGTAAGGCTGGACCTGTCTCACCGGCTGGCCCGCGTCGCCCGGCAACGATCTGGCCTGCTGTGACGCCGTCTTTATGGCCTGGAACGCGGCGCTGATGGCGGGCGAGGAGCCTGGCGACAGCGGGACGGGCCTCGCCTATATGTTGGCCGGTGGCTCCGATCCGTCGAACACCGACCCTTCGCGATGGAGCCCGCGGAGGGCGAGGCTTGGATCGGCACGCCGCCGCACATCATGATCGTCACGCCCGCCGGCTTCGATGCTGCTGCTGCAGGTGCAATGGCGCACTGCACAGCGCGGCGCGTGCCACATGGTCTGCATCCAGGGTGAAGCCGGGCTGGGCAAGACGCGCCTGGCCGAGAAGAAGCTCCGTGCGCCCTCAGCGGTGAATCTTCTTGCTGGCGGTGCGAAGCATTGTTTCGCCTATGAGCGACGACATCTGCACATCAAGGTGGTTCTCGAATGGGTAGCGTTTGGCGAATTGGTCGGCAATTGCCAATGGTGAAAGCGCTGAATGAGGCGTCTTGCCCCGCAGCGAAAAATCCTGGCTCTGAAGCGTCAGTTGATTTCACCGGTGGTTCGACGAGCTATCCCCCAATGTGAACGCGATCGTGAACTCCGTCCCATGCGTGGTATCCACCGTGAGGGCTCCACCCAGTTGACTTGCCAACATGCTGACCAATTTCAGCCCCAAGGATTCGGTCTGGCGAAAATCAAGGTCCAACGGCAAGCCAATCCCATCGTCACGGACGCACAAGCGCAGCCAATCGGCCGCGTGGCATAGTTCAAGCTCGATCTTACCTATGCGCCCGTTGGGGAAAGCGTACTTGAGCGAGTTGGAGACCAATTCGTTGACGATCAAGCCACACGGGATTGCCGTTTCGATATCGACTTCAACCGCGGCGGCGTTCACCTGGAAGGTGATGTGCTCCGAGTGGGATCCGAAAGCATGAAATAGGGAAGTGACAAGGCTCTGTGCGTATTCCTTGAAATCAATCCGTGCCAAGCCGGCGGACTGATACAATTTCTCATGGACAAGCGCCATGGAGCGGACACGATTCTGACTCTCGCTCAACGCCTCTAACGCCGCCGGATCTGTGATGGACTTGACCTGGAGGTTGAGTAGGCTGGAAATGACCTGCAAGTTGTTCTTGACACGATGATGAATTTCCTTGAGCATGGCTTCTTTTTCGGCCAGTGACTCGCTCATCTGACTATGGAGTTGTGCATTTTCCAATGCGATCGACGCCTGGTTGGCAAACACCGCGAGCAAGTCCAGGTCGGCTTGATCAAAAGCAAACGTGTGCGTCGCATTGTCCAAAGCGATGACGCCGATAATTTCGCCGTGATAGCCCATGGGGGCAACAATCGCAGATTGAAGCGCCAGCATTTCGGGGATGTCGCCCGTGTAGCGCCATTCACTTGCCGGGACATCATCCACGCGCAATGGCATGCCTGTTTCAAACGCGCCCCCCGAATACCCCTCCGTCAAGGCAAGCTGCATGGCGAGTACACGCGGGTCTGCATAGCCAACCATATTGCGGATACACAAATGCTCCGTCTTGTCATCCAGCAACAGGATACTACCCTTTTCTGCACTGGGGATGGCTTGGATGGCGGCGGACAGAATCTTGCCTAACAACGGCTCCATGTCCAATGTTTCGAGCAGCGTTGCCGTCGCGCGCGACAAAGACTCGGCGCGCTGGCGTTGGTGTTCTTCGGCTTCCACGATTTGTGCGTTGCGCAAGGCAACAGCAGCGTGCGTGGCAAACATCGTCAACAATTCCAGATCATCCGGCGTAAACGACCGTGTGTCGAAGCGATTAGCGCTTAGGACGCCCAGGATTTCACCCCGCCACATCACCGGCACACCAATGAGCGCGAAATGTTCAGTAGCTGGAAGGATCGGCGAGCGCCCTTGCCATGTGGCATAATCATCGACCATCAACGGTTGCCTGGTCTCCAATATTTTGCCGGCAAGGCCTTCGCCCCGCCGCCACACCTGCCCAAGCGGCAAGAAACTATTGCCCACTGAAATCTGGCGTTCCAGAATGTCGTGTTCGGGCACATAGCGGTAGAAACCGCCGCCGTCTGCTCGGCTCAACTCCATGGTGCGGAGCGTAATCGTTTGCAGCACCGCGCTCAAGTCAAGCTCCGCCGATAGTTCCAAATTGATCGCGCGCAGGGCCTCCAATTGTTCGCTGTGTGTACGGATTTTCCCCTCGGCGTATTTGCGCTCAGTAATATCGCGCACGACCACACACATAAAATCACGCGCGTATGCGGTGAAAAGCGACACGGTGACATCCACATCGATGAGTGAGCCGTCTTTGCGCCGGTGTTTGCGCTCGCCAATCACCACATGCGTTTCATGACAGATGCGTTTGACAAAATCATCAATGCTCTCACGGTCGTGCGCCACGATGTCATACAATGTCAAACCGAGCATTTCGTCGGCGCTGTATCCCAACATCGTTTGGTACGCCGGGTTCGTTTCCACCACGCGCGTATTCTCGATTGCATAGAGTGCGATCCCCTCAGATGCCTGTTCGACGACATTGCGATAGCGCGTTTCGCTTTCCGCCAACTCGGCTTGCCGATCCTGTTCGGCCGCATTGCGGTGCCAGGCAATGACTAAAATAACGGTGGAGGTAACCAAGACAAATCGGAACGGTCCCGTCATGATCAAGCTAAGATCATAATTGAAAAAGAATTTTTGTGTGATGTAGATCAATGTCAATTCAACGAGCGTGACGCACAAGGCGATCGGATTGGAAAGCAATACGCTGGCGAGCAAGACGGGCAAGACCAGATAACACAACCCCACATAATCGCTTTCGTCTTGGAGCCAGACCATCGCGATGACTGCGAGCAACGACATCGCGATGAGCAAAACGGCAGATAATCGATGATATTGTGTGCGGCTTATTACGTAGGCGATGACAGCAACGACCAAGATCAAGAGAACCACGTGTGCACCCTGACCTTCGAGCACACCTTGTCCGCCTTGAAAAACCAACAGCGGCATCATGGTAAAAAAAATGCTGATCGGCACAAGCCCAAGAAACAGGGTGGCGACTAGACGCGCCTGGCGTTGTTGATCACGCGCACGCACCAACGGCGATGGTGCAGTGAGCAAATCCCACACCTGGGACCATCGTTTGACAACAGACGGGAGTGGCGTAAGCAACCGATGAAGAGATAGCGACATTACACCCTCAGATGTTAATGGGTCACTTGGCGCGCCCAAAATGATGATCGATGGTTCGATCCATCATTTTATTATTATAGTGGTGTTGCGGCAGCCAATCAATGGTTATTTGTCCGGGATTGGTTTTGGTTTTCCGCCTGACACCGAAGGGTCGGCGCTGATCAGCGCGCACCGGGTCTACAAGCCAGTGATTCTGGATAGGGAGTAGCGCAGCGCCAAATTTAGCCGCTCTTGCGCCCTGTCTCCAACTTCTTGCGCACCTCGCACACGACGGTCGATTGCAGCGCAGCGCCGTGTGCCGCCAGATAGCTGCGCACGGTATCCGACTGCTTGGCGACCATGCTGCGCAGCACCCAGGAGATGGCCTTGGTGATCAGACGGTCGCGCTCGGCTTGCAGGCGTTGTACGTTGGTCAGGGCGCGCTGCGTCAGGCGCGGGTCGGCGTTATGGCGTAGCGGCGACACCAGCAGCACCAGGCTGGCGCGGCGCAGGCTGAGGCTCTCCGCCTGGCTGAGCTTGTCCAGAAACGCATCCCACTCGACCCAGCGCGTCAACACTTCTTTGTCGGTCCAACTCGACTGACAGGTAGCGTCGACCTCCGCCCAGCCAGCCTGCTGCGCCAGCCAGATGCGCAGGCGCGCTAACTCCAGTGTGTGGCGGAGCGAGTGCAGCACGCCAAGCAAAAGTCCGGCCAGACTGCGCTGCTCGAAGACTTCGCCGGCATAGAGCAGATCCAACAAGGCCAGCCACTGTGCTTCAGGCCAATGCGCGTGCGCTTTTGCCGTCTCTTTGGCAAGTTTGCGCAGATCGTCGGCGCGTATGCCCAACACTGTGCGCGGCGTGCCCAGGTAACGCCGCACGAAGGTCTGATCGGGGTGGTTGGTTGGCAGCGCGTAGAGTCGAGCCGTCAGACTGGCAAAAATACCCGCAACGGGATCGTCTGTCATCACAACCTCTGGTCGGCGGACTGGCTACAAATTACGGATCGCGCATGAGATCGCTGTTGTATTCCAGCACACCCACAATTTGCAGATAGGGTGGCTCTGGCAAGGGGTTGTGCTGGATCGCCATGCCCAGCTTGCGCATGACGCCGATCGATGCTGCGTTGTCATAGGTGGTATTGGCGACAATGCGTTGCAGGTTCAACGTGGTGAAGGCGTATCGGATCAACGCCGAAGCGGCTTCAGTCGCATAGCCGCGGCGTTGATGGCGCGGCGACACTTCCCAGTAGAGACCCATTTCGTGCGTGTTGCGCGCCGGCTGATCCGACGCCGCACCGATAGGACGCAAGGCGGGAAGCTGCGCAAAAGGCAGCATCACCGGCGCAAAACCGCACGCGCCGATCACTTCACCGCTGGCGCGCAGGACGATGGCGCGGTCGCCGTAGGGCGGCTGATACAGATTTGCCAGCGCCGAGTAGTTGAGCACCGACCACGCCAGCCATTGCTGGCGTTCCTGCTTTGCCTGCATCAGCCGGACGGCATCGCCGCCATTGTCGCCGGACTCCACGTCGAGAATCTGGTGGATGGCGTCGAGATCGGTAGGGACAAAAGGACGGATCAACAGGCGTCCGGTTTCGATTGGCGGCATGTGCATAGGCGATAAATTGGCGTCGGCTTTTCCGACCAATTGGCAAGGGGAACAGCCATCGCAACGACTGTTCCCCTTGCTCGACTTTATACAATTATCAAGCGACGAATCGCTATTTTCCCATCGTCACGTTGTAGTCGGCGATGGCCTGAGTCACAGTGGCCGCAGCATTATCCAGCGCTTGCTGCGGGGTGGCCTGACCGGCCAACACTTCCTCGATGGCGGTTTCCACCGTCTGGCGTGCGGTGGGGAAGACGCCGATCAGCGCACCCTGGGTGACGCGATTATTGGGCGCAGCGTGCAGTTGGTCGACGGCTGTCCCAAACTGGGGGTATTTCGCGCGCCACTCGACGGCAAGCGGCTCTTCATAGCCGGCCAGCCGGATCGGGAAGTAGCCAGATACGGTGTGCCAGTAAGCCTGTTGCGCTGGTTCTGCCAGGAACTTAATGAATTCCCAGGCGCATGTCTGCTCTTCAGCCGGGCGACCGTTGAGGATCCAGAGCGAGGCGCCGCCAATAATCGTGCCGGCATTTTCAAACGCGCTCTCGTCTGGTCGTGGCAGCCATCCTGTGCCTAGCTCGAACTTGCCGGCGGAGCCGTCGATCATGCCACGCAGCACCGCGGTGGAGTCGATGAACATTGCAGTTTGTCCAGCCAGGAAGGCGTTGCGGGTGTCGACCGTCGTGCGCCCATAGTTGCCAAAGCTTCCTGCATCATACATCTCTTTCCACCACTCGAGGACGCGGACGCCCTCAGGGCTGTTAAAGAGGGCCTCGGTGGCGGCGCCGTCGCGTCCATTGTCGTTATCCACATAGTAGCCGCCTGAAACCGCCAAGAGTTGTTCGACAAACCAGCCATAAATAGCAAAGGCGCCACCACTCACGGTGACATTGCCGGATGCATCGCGCTGAGTCAGCTTGGCGGCGTAATCGGCCACTTCGTCAAAGGTGCGCGGAGCGACTTCGGGATCGAGGCCGGCGGCTGCAAACATGTCCTTGTTGTAGTACAACAGCGGCGTCGAAGTATTGAAGGGCATTGAATATTGCTTGCCGTCAACGGTATAGTAGGCCAACACATTGGGCTCGAAGTCGGAAGTGTCAAAATCCTCGGCATCCATGAAGTCCTGCACGGGCGTTGCCACGTCCAGATCCACCATCAGGCGGGTGGCGATGTCGAACAACTGCACAACAGCCGGAATGTCGTTGCTCTGCAAGCCGGCTCTGAGCTTGTTCAGCGAGTCATCGTAGCTGCCCTGATAAGTTGGCTCCACAAAACAGGTGGACTGGCTGGCGTTGAAGTCGTCGGCCAGTTTGGGAATCGACTTCCCGCCGATGTCGCCGGCCATGCTGTGCCAGAAGGCGACGCGGGTGGCGCCGGCAGGGACTTCCTGCGTCGTCGTATCGGCTGCATCACCTGCGGCGCTGTCCGGGGCCGGCGCCGCAGGCGCAACGGGCGCCGCGGTGCAAGCAGACAGCACCATGCTCAGCACTATCAACAGACTCAGAATAAAAGACACTTGTTTTCTCACGATTGGCTCCTTTAAGATAGTTGGGATTGACAACGCTGTTTATCCTTTGACCGCACCTGCGGTCAAGCCACGAATCAACTGGCGATTGCCCACGATAAAGAGTGCAAACGTGGGCAGCAACACCAGAACCACACCCGCCATAACGACATTAAACGCAAACCGCTCTTCATCTTGTAGCAGGGTAATGCCGATCTGCACCGTGCGCATCTGCTGATCATTGGTGATCAGCAGCGGCCATAGATATTGATTGTAAGTTTGTAGAAAGCTGTAGACGGCCAGCGTGCCAAGCGCCGGCCGGGCCAGGGGCAGCACAATCGCAGTCAAAAAGCGTAGGCTGCCACACCCGTCAATAGTTGCTGCGTCCTGTAGTTCGCGCGGAATGGTGAGGAAGAACTGCCGCAGCAGGAATGTGCCAAACGCCGTCGCCAGAAAGGGAACGGTCAGCCCCATATAGGTGTCGGTCCAGCCCAGACTGCGCACCGTCAGATAGTTGGGAATGATGGTGGCTTCCCAAGGAATCATCAGGGTGGACAGAAAGACCAGAAACATCAGGGTGCGGCCCTTGAAATCGATAAACGCAAACGCATACGCGGCAAGACTTGCGGTGATCAATTGTCCTGCCATGACGAGTGAGGACTGGACAATGCTGTTGAAGAGGTAGCGCAGGAGGGGCGCCTGCTCCAGCGCTCGCACAAAGTTGGTCAAGTAGAGGCTCGTTGGCGCCAGGAGGGGCGGGTAGGACGCCACCTCAGTCTCGCTCAACATGCTGATCGTCAGGGCGGACCACAAGGGAAAGACCACAATGACTGCCACAACCGTCAGCAGCAGGTAAAGAGCCATGTTGGTTAGGATGCGTTGCCACCTGGCGTCGAGGCTCATTCGTAGACAACCCTTCGTTCAATCACACCGAACTGTATAATCGTAACGACTAACATAATAAAGAACAGCACAATCGACTGCGCGGCGGCATAGCTATACTGGCCGTTAAAATAGAACTCCCGATAGATCGAGAACACCAGTACATTGGTGGAATTGATCGGGCCACCTTTAGTAAGGACGTGAAATTGTGTGAAAGCTTGAAATGCCGCCAGCAAATCCACCACCAGCAGAAAAAAGATGGTGGGCGACAGCAGAGGCAATGTGATGTGGCGAAACCTGGCTGGCCCCGATGCGCCGTCGATCATGGCGCTCTCGTATAGCTCCTCAGGGATGCCTTGCATGCCCGCCAGCAAGATCACCGTGTTCAGCCCCAACTGCAGCCACACTGTGACCAGCGCCACGGATGGCAGCGCGGTGCGTACATCGGTCAGCCAGCCTACGCTGGGAATTCCCAGCAGGCCTAATAGATAGTTGAGCATCCCCAACGCGGGATGGAACAGGTACAAAAAAATGAGCGAGGCCGTCGCGGCCGACACCGCAATCGTCAACGAGAAGATCATGCGGAAAATGCTGATGCGACGTAGACGCAGATTGCCGAGCAAAGCCAGGCCCAGTGCGATCACCAACGTTGTGGGCACCGTATAGAGCACGAACAACAGGGTGCGCTGTAGGCTGTTAAGGAATTGAGGACTTTGCAGCAGACGTTGATATTGCGTCAGTCCTACGAATGCCACAGGACGCCCGATCGGATCCGTCAGTTGCGTACTCAGTATAAATGATCTGATAAGCGGAATAAACACAAAGGCAAGGAAGATCAGAAGCGAGGGAGAAAGGTAAGCCAGCGCTAACAGAAACTTCTTCACTTCTCGCCATCGGGCGCGCGACGAAGGGAGGCGTCTCGATGATTTTTGGGATGCCAGCCTCTGCTCATTGGTTACCATCATCGATATTGCTTTCTTTCTGCATTGAAAGAGTATCAGCGATCCGGCTAACCACTACGATGGATTGATTATAACATCTTGGCTGCGCTTGATTATACCGGATTGTCAGCTACTCTACAAATGACTTGGCTCTTGGCTTATTTTGCGGTTTCGGTTCTGGATTGACATTGCCCAACCGTCGTGCTATTCTGCAACTATTGGAGTCCGAGAGGCAAATCATGCACATGCACCTGTGGATAGCGTCCGAACCTAGCATTGACGCCCACATCGTCTGCCAAGACGAACGTGTTTTTTACGCGCGCCGTGTGCTGTCCGCCTACCGGAGTAGCTGATTCCATCGTTTCAGTGTTTCGAGCCGCAGACCACACGGTCTGCGGCTTTTCTTTTTGCCCGATTGGGCTTGTTCGATAGGGAGGACTGCACCTATGACTGTCAAGACCTTGACCCTCGATTCCGTAACGTTGCTCGCCACGACCGGCCGCGCCTGCGATATCGACGCGCTCATGCAATGTCTTGACGATCGTGCGTCCTTTACCGAGTGCAAGCTGATCGATCACGCGCTAGGATTGGTCGAAGGCCGAGAAGGTTGGCAGCAAATCCAGCATTATTTTTGGGTCTAATGCTAGTTGAATGCAAGCTGTTTGATGTTGAGCCAGTCGGTGCGGTCTAACAGGCGATTGATATAGATGGCGATGGTGTGTGCGGTCAGTTTGGCAATGAGGCGAGCACAGAGTCCGTGAAAGGAATGTGCGTGGTTGGTTTCAATGTTGAACTGGGCAGTGAGCTGGTTGTTGACGGTTTCGATCAGTTGGCGGAAACGTAACTATTCAGGCTGAGGCAGCCAAGGGTAAAGGGATGAAGGGTTGGCCGGTCAAAGCATCATAGAGAGCAGCCATGACATTAGCGCCTTGCTTGCGCACGGTTGAAATATAACTGCGGATGGCGCAGAAGGTCTGTGCGCCTTGTCGGGTGCGGAAGGCGCCAGAGACTTTCTGTTTGACCTTGACCATTCTGATGTCCCGTTCGGCGAGATTGTTGTCGAAGGGAAGCGCAAAGTCATGCATGAAGGCCAGAACGCCGGTGCGATATTTGTCGAGGCGGTCCAGCAAGTTCTTTGGCGGCGACTGTTTGGGACGACCTCGCTTGCTGGAGGGCGGCGTTTTGGGTGGCGGATTGACCTCGAATCCCCGCTGAAGAATGGCTTCGTACTTGGCCGCATAATGAGCAAGGCGGTCGGGTTCAAGGGAGTTGACCGAGCCAAAGGTCGCTGCAGTTTTGGCTTCCGCGACTTCCATCCTGATGTCACCCAGGAGTTGGGTCATCTCGTTCGCCCACGGCTGTTGATACTGGTCGCTGATGAACTGGAGTTCGCGCAGGTGGTGGGCGTTGCAAAAGAGATGGTCACATTGGTCAAAGGTCAGATACGAACTCCAGTGGTCGTGGACAGCATAGCCGGTGAGGGCTGGCAGGATGCCGATCTCCTGCATCGCTTCCTGGCCGCGTTTGGGATGCAAAGCAAAGAAGGTCAGCCATTCGGTGCTGGCGCTATGCAACCAGTGCAGTTTTCCTTCCACCCGCAAACCACTTTGGTCACAGTGGACAACATCGGCTTGACACAACTGGCGATGAATCTCGACCAACGCCGGCTCGCAGCCGGTTGCCAGCGCCTGATTGGCATCCATGACAAAGGCCCAGGCGGGTGCATGACCGTAGAAATCCTCCAGCAGTTCACAGGTGCGGGCGATGGGAATGAAGTGATAGTTGTTCAAATAGCTGGCCTGCGCTTTGAGGCGCGCACCATACTGAACTGGCTGACTCACTCCCACCGGAAAAGCCGCCTGCACGCACTGCTGACATTGACCGCAGTATTTGATCTCGGCTCGATGTTCGGTGACTTCGATGCGTACAGGAGGGACATCGTACACCTGGCGTCGTACATGGGTGCTGGCTGCCACTGCCGACAAGTCACTCGCACAGTGCGGACATTGACTCAATTCGTGAATCGTAATGTGGTCGGCGTGCTCGCTCATCTCCAACGTGTGACCTGGATGTCCTTCCTGTCCCCCAGGCTTGCGTCCCTTTGCTTGACGCAAGCTGCGCGTCTTCGGCTTGGACAACCCATCGCTACTCGGCGGCTTGCTACTGTTGCGGCTCTGCTTTGACACCTGGTCTTCAAGCTTCTGCACGCGTTGGCTCAGTTCATCGAGATGATCCTGCAACAACAACACCAGGTCGATGAGCGCATTCTTATCCAGCTGTTCTAGTTGCTCACGCGTGAATCTAGGTAACGGTTCCATAGGGTTAAAGCTTATCCGACAATTGTTAGTTTTACCTTTGCGTTCCGTTTGATTGTTATACTATCTGCACCTCAGCCTGAATAGTTACGCGGAAACCATTAAGCAAGGTGGCAACAGCGGGCGGGAGTTGAACCTTTTGGTTACGGCGAGGGACGGTCAACAGACGGATGTTGTTCGTTGCGGCGAGTTCACTGGCGTGGGCTTGGCTGATGTAGGCCTTGTCCGCTACGACGTCGAGGTTGTGATGTCCACTGAGCAATTCGCTGCCGGCTGGAAGGTCGCACACGTTGGCCGAGGTGAGTTCAAAATCGAGAATCAGACCATTACCCGTAATCAGCAGATGCAGTTTGTAGCCATAGTAGGTTAGCTTTTTTGAGACCGCTTTGCCATAGGCGGCGCCGTTGACAATCCATTCGGCGCCACGGTAGCCGGACAACGCGCCGGGAACGAGGTGAAAGTTCATGACTGGCACAGGGAGGCTGTCCACGATACACTGGCAGTCATGGGCGATCTCCATCGCTTGCAGCACCGTACGGCGTATCGCATTGAGCAGGTCAGTCAACTGCCGTCGCCGCCGATTGAAGCGGCTTTGCGTCGGCAAACGCGGAAACATATCTCGGTACGCTCTCATGTTGCTCAATAATCCCGTCTCAACATCCCAGCCCTTGCTCTCACCAACCAAGAGCAGAGTGCACAACTCACTATCGCTACACGCTGGCGCAGGGCCAGTCGTATGTGCCCGACCGGTCTTTGTCAGCCGCTTGAGCGTATCGTCGACAATGACGTATGTGTACAAACAAAAATCGGCAAAGTCGAAATCATCAGCTTCGTGTATCATGGAGTTGAGTCCTTTGTTGCATACCTTGCTTGGCTGTCAACCGCAATTGTATGCCTTCAAAGGACTCTTTTCCACCGTCTGTTCAACTAGCATTAGGCCCTAGTTGTTATTCGGCAACCCGATGCAGCGTAATTATGCGGCGCTTTTCTTCAAACGACGCGGGGCGGTGGAAATTCTGGCGGATGCGATTGCCGTCGGCGCCGTGGACACCGTGCAGGCATATGCTCGCTGAGTAATCAGGCTCATCGCAGTGGGGGTGTAAACATGAAGACACAGAAGACACAGAAAACACATAAGCTGTTGGATAACTATCGCCATTTGACCAACTTCCCTGAAATTGCCCAGGCCGCTGCACGGTGGGCCAAAGCCAATCCACAGGCCACGCCGGCAGAACTGCTGGCACGGGTGGAGGCTAGTTATGGCGTCGAGCAGTGGCTGACCGTCACTGATAAACCGGCCCCGTTTGCTATGTTTGGTGAGCCGGGCGCCCATATTCCGTACAACGCGGTCGAGCAGATGGAGATGGTGATGCGTCTGCCTGTCGCCCGACGCGGCGCTTTGATGCCCGACGCCCACTTGGGATACGCTATGCCGATCGGTGGCGTGGTCAGCATGGCAGGGGTCATTTCGCCCTCTTTTGTGGGCTACGACATCTCGTGCATGATGCAGCTTTCGCTCTTCGACCTGACGCCGGCGCAGTTCATGGCCGAGCGGAGGCAACTGGCTGCCGTGCTGCGCGACGAGACTTCTTTCGGGCTGGGCGCCGATTTCAAGAGCGGTCAGCGCCGGCACGCGGTTATGGACGACCTGCGCTGGAAGGATACGAAGTTTCTGGGCGGACTGAAGGCAAAAGCTGGGCAGCAACTCGGCTCATCGGGCGGCGGCAATCATTTTGCCGACCTCATGCTCGTGGATTTCGTGCGCGACCACGAAGGCTATCGCGCCGGCGCGCAGGCAGTCGGCCTGTTGACGCACAGCGGCAGCCGCGGCGCCGGTTACAAGACCGCCACCCACTACGTCGGGATGGCCGCGGCTTACACCAGGCAGATTGCGCGCAAGATCCCGAACGGCTACGAATGGCTGGCGCTCGACGCAGAGTTGGGCCAGGAGTATCTGAGCGCTATGCAGTTGATGGGCGCCTATGCCCGCGCCAACCACGACTTGATCCACGATCATTTCGTGGCCGCCGCGGGATTGGGACAACGTTACCGGGTGTGGAACCGTCACAACTACGCCTGGGTGGAGGACGCAGGCGTCATCCATCGCAAGGGGGCCACGCCAGCCGAACAGGGAACGGTCGGCCTCATTCCAGGGTCGAGTGGCACGGCTTCGTATCTTGTGCGCGGGCTGGGCAACGCGGAGAGCCTGCACTCATCTTCGCACGGCGCCGGGCGGTGGTTTTCGCGCACGGAGGCCAAGCGCCGCTACGACGAACAGGCATTTCTGCAGCACATGGCTGCGCTTGACATCCTGCACTTTGGGCTGGAGCCGGATGAGACTTTCCAGGCCTACAAGGATATCGAAATGGTGATCGCTCTGCAGGAGGACATCCTGATCGAAGTCATTGCCAAGATGACGCCGAAAGTTGTGCTGATGGGCGGCAAAAGCGATGACGGCGATTGAAAAGACGGCGGTTGAGAGATGACGCACGCGTTCAATCAGCTAACCGACCATGTTTACTGGCTATCGCCGGACAGCACGACCGACCGTCCGGTGTTGGGTGTGATCGCGGGCGCGACCGGCTCGCTGATCGTGGACGCCGGCAATTCGCCTGCTCATGCGCGCGTGCTCCTTGACCAGATTGACGCTGCAAATTTGCCGGCGCCGCGTTATCTGGTCGTGACGCACTGGCACTGGGATCACTGGTTTGCGACCGCGGCCTACAATCTGCCGACGGTAGCGCACGCGTCGACGCGGCGCATCCTGGCGGCGCAGGCAACGTGGGACTGGAGCGACGCCGCGCTCGACGCACGCGTGGCGCAAGGAGCGGAGATTGCCTTTTGCCGCGACATGATCAAAGCCGAGTTGCCTGAACGCAACCGCCTCGTGCTGCGCCCGCCCGACCTGGCCTTCGACGGTGAGTTGGAGATCGACCTGGGCGGCGTGACGTGCCGGCTGATCCACGTGGGCGGCGACCATGCGGCCGACTCGATCATTGTCCACGCACCGGAGGATCGAGTGGTCTTTCTGAGCGACTGTCGCTATGAAGATATCTACGCCACGCCGCGCCGCTATACAGTTGCCAATGCGCTGCCCTTGTTTGACCGTCTGCTGGCGCTGGAAGCGGATCTCTATCTTGGCGGCCACGAACCGGCGCCGCTCCTCCGGCCCGCGTTGGTGGAGGAGGCTTTGCGCGTGCGTCATGCCGGTAAGATCGTCGAGCGCATCGGCGACGACCGCGTGGCGGTGATCGATGAGTTGCGGCGCCAGGGAAATCTGATGCTCGATGAGGATACGCTCGACTGTGTTGATGCGTTTTTGGCGGGTCTCCGCAAGGGCGGCTGAGCCAACAGGACGCCTGACCTGAAAATAGTTTTGACGCAGAGTCGCAGAGATGCAGAGGCTCGCAGAGAAAGGCTATTTTCATTGTTCGTTGGCGCCTCGCAGGGGCATGGTCACTGACGTGTTAAACTGCAGGTCGGGCTGATAACCCGACCTGCCAGCGAGCCTTACGGATCGACTCCATAAAGATCGTCTTCGTCTTGTTTCTTCAACAGCACTTCGCGCCCGCGCCCCGCGCTCATGTCCGGGCCGACTACGTGGCGTTTTTCCATCTCTTCCATCAGCCGCGCGGCCTTGGGATAGCCAATGTTAAGTTTGCGCTGGAGCATGCTGGTGCTGCACGTGCGCATACCGCGCACCACGTCGATGGCGTCATGCAGCAGGTCGTCTTCGTCGTCAAGCTGGTCGAGAATGCCGGCCCAGGGGACGACGGCGTGAGAGGTTCCCGCTGCTTTGGCGGCGTTTTTCCAGAACTCCACGACGGGGGCGATCTCCTCGTCGGCGACGAAACAGCCCTGCACGCGCTGAAGCTTGCTCACGTCCGACCGCATCAGCAGCATGTCGCCGCGGCCAAGCAACCGCTCCGCGCCCGGCGAATCCAGAATAACGCGGCTATCGATCTGGCTGGTGACGGCAAAGGCGATGCGCGTCGGGAAGTTCGCCTTGATCAACCCGGTGATTACGTCGGTGCTGGGCCGCTGCGTCGCCAACACGAGATGAATGCCCGTTGCCCGCGCCATCTGCGCCAGCCGGCAGATCTGGCGTTCGATGTCTTCAGCCGCGGTCATCATCAGGTCGGCCAATTCGTCGATGACCAGCACGATGTAGGGAAGGGGCTGGCCGCCTTTCTGCTTGCGCATCGCCGTGTTGTAGGCGTCGATATTGCGCACGCCCAGGTCGCGGAAAAGCTGGTAGCGGTCGTCCATCTGGATCAGCAGCCACGTGAGCGCACCCATCACCTGCTCGACATCGGTAATAACTTTGCCGTAGAGATGCGGGATGCCGTTGTAGCCGGGCAGCTCGACCATCTTGGGATCGACCATGACAAAGCGCAGGTTCTCCGGGCCGTGTTGCATCAGCAGCCCCGCGATGATGGCGTTGATGCACACCGATTTGCCCGACCCCGTGGCGCCCGCGATCAACATGTGCGGCGCTTTAGTCAGATCCAAGACGACGGCGGCGCCCGCCGTGTTGCGACCGAGCGGCAGCGCCATAATGCCCCCTTTCCGCAGTTCGGGGCTTTCTAAAATGCCGCGCAGGCTGACCAATGATTTATCGGGATTGGGAACTTCGATGCCGACATACGGGCGGCCCGGTACGGGCGCCTCGATGCGCACAGCCGGCGCCGCCAATGCCAGCGCCAGGTCGTCAGCCAAATTGACGATGCGACTGACGCGCACCTTGCGCTTCTGGCCCGCGCTTTCAACATAAAGCGGCTCGACGCCAAACTGCGTCACTGTCGGGCCACTTTCGACATGCACGACGCGCACCGGCACATTGAAGTCTTCCAGCGTGTTGACAATCAACTGCTCGATCTGCGTCACATCGCGATTGCTATAGGAACCGGCGTCGGCGTGGAGCAGATCGACGGGCGGCAACGCGCCTGCTGATCGCAGCGGGCGGGGCGCGGGCGGTTTGGGCGATTTTACAGATGGTTTTTGCTGATTATTCGATGGGGGCGGCGCGGCTTCGGGCAGCTTGACGCGCGCGCGTGTGGACGGCGCCGGCGACGGGTCTTGAGGCGCTTCCACCATTTCCGGCGCAGCCGAAACAAAATTCGGGGTGCGCGGCAACTGCGCCCAATCGTTCATTTCCGCGGAATTCTGCCCGCCCAGCAAGCCGCGCATACGCTGGCCGACCGTGCGCGTCGCCGGCAGCCAACTCCACACCGCGGCCGCGACATAGACCAGCGGGGTGTAGCGCACCAGCAGCACGCCCCCAGCGATCGCCAGACCAGCCGCGACCCAGGTGGCTAAGGTGGCGCCGAGTGCGGCCATCAGCAAGTTGCCAAACGCCCAGCCCGCCAGCCCGCCGCCTTCTCCGTCCAACCGCGCGTTCCAGTTGACGGCGCCTTCGCTGCGGACAAAGCTCATCGCCATCAGACCGAGCAGCAGCAGTTCGACGCCCAACAGCGCCTCGGCGCTCCAATAGCCGGCGCGCCGCCGAAAGATGAGCACCAGCCCCAGGATTACCAACGATGCGGCCACCAGCGGCGCGGTCCAGCCGGTCAGGACGACGAGCAGCGGCGGGGTGGTGCGGCCTGGCGCGTAGCGAATGACGCTCCACAGCAGGAGCGCCCCAGCCGCGACCAAGAGCATCCCCCAGAATTCACTGCGAAGATGCTCGCGCAAGGCATTGAGTTGGCTTCCTGCATCGGCAAGCGGGCTGCGTTTCGTCATAGCATCTTATCCCAGCAGGCGGTGGATCGCATGGGCGACGCCATCAGCGTCATTGCAGGGGACGACCCAATCGGCGACGGCTTTCACATCGGGCAGGGCATTTTCCACCGCGACGCCGATCCCGCTGGCGCGCACCATCTCGATATCGTTGATGTCATCGCCGATGGCGACTACGTCGGCGATGCTCTGCCCGCGTTGTTGCAGCAACTGAAGCAACGCGGTGGACTTATCGGCGTCGTAGGCGCAGAGTTGCACGATGCTAAACTTAGGCGTGACCAGTGTGCGGGTGGTCGGCGGCACAGCAGCCATCAGGTCGGCAATGTCGCCGCGTCCATCGGGAAAGAAGAAGATCATCTTGTAGGCCGGTTGCTCCCAGAGTTGCAGCAAATCCGCCACCTCCAGCGCGCCGGCCTTCGCAAACGGACGATTGACAAAGAGCTGATCTTCGATTTCGAGGCCGATATACCACGTCTCGCCAGAGCGCGCGGTCCACTCCAGCATCCACCGCACATCGGCGGCTGGCAGCGGGTTGGCATAAACCACCTTGCTATCAACGATCGTCTGCGCGCCGTTGTAGACGATGCGAGGTGCATGATGCAGCAGACGCGGCAGGACAGGCTCGACGCTGCGCGGCGGCCGCCCCGTGGCGATGACGACTTCATGCCCGGCCGCCAGCCAGCAGTCAAGCGCCGCCAGGTTGGCAGGGCTGACATGCTTGTCGGTGTGCAGCAAAGTGTCGTCGAGATCAAGGGCAAGCAACATAAGGATGGACGCCTATTTTATGATTGACAACGCGAAGGTAGATGCGTCAGGGTTTGATGCTACATCGTGTAGACCTATTGCATGGCATCGGATTGTGCTGCTGCATCTCGTGTTGCGTGTCCATGCAGATCGGCCACACATGTTGCTTAGTATACCGTGCATTGAGACAAATACCGAACCGACAGTAGTCAAATAACAGGGGGGCGCTGTGAGATCACAGCGCCCCCCTGTTATTACGAGGGAAAACATTATGTTGTATGCAAGACATCGATCTCCTTAAGCGCTGGTGGTCGGTGCGGCGACCTGGGCGCTTGAGACGAAGGCTTGCATCGAGAAAGCTCTGCCAGTTGGTCAGCCTTGATTGACGAGTGGCAAATAGAGCATCTGCTGCTCGTCAGGAGCAGGTTCTTCGGGCTTGTCGCCGGTGGGTGGCGCGGACGGTTCCAGGCCACCATTCGCTGCAACCAGGGTGCGATAGATATTGATGCGGCCATAACCGTACACCGCATCTTTACCCGTTTCTCCCAGGTCGTCGGCCGCGCCAGTCATCAGGTCGACGATTTGAGTTCCCGTCAGTTCGGGGTTGAAGCTCGCCAGCAGACCCACCAGCCCGGTTACGAAAGGAGAGGCCATGCTGGTGCCCGACATAATTGTGTATCCGGCATTCTGCTCCAGATTGTAATAGGTGCTGTAAATGCGATGCCCTGGCGCCGTCAAATCAATATGATCACCTGTATTGCTAAGTGGCCAGTGGACGTCGCTGTCGTTGGTGGCGCCGACGGCGATGACGTAAGGAAGCGCCGCTGGATAGTAGGGCGTCGCACTGGCCGCGTTGCCGGCCGAAGCGACGACGAGCACGTCATGCGCTTCGGCATAACCGATGGCGTCTTCCAACGTGCGGCTGGAGACAGTGGCGCCCAAGCTCAAGTTGATCACGCGTGCGCCGTGGTCGACGGCATAGTAGATGCCTGCGGCGACGGTGCCCCAGGTGCCCTTGTTGCCGCTGTCGAGCACCTTGACCGGCAGGATTGTGCACTGCGGGCAGATGCCGGCGCTGCCTTGAGCATTGTTCAAGGCGGCGGCCGCAATCCCCGCCACATGCGTGCCGTGCCCGTGATCGTCCAGCGGCGCTTCGTCGTCGTTGATAAAGTCATACCCGGCAAGGACGCGTCCGGCGAATTCGGGGTGGTCAGGGTTGATGCCCGAATCGAGAATGGCGAGAATGGTCGTTTCGGCGCCAATGCTCAGGTCCCAACCGCGCGGCGCCTCGACGATCTTCTGTCCATACACCTGGGAAGGCACGGTGAAAGCAGCGTCGTTGGGCGCCAACTGGCCGGTGACAGTCACATCCGCTTCGATATATTCGACGGAAGACGCCACCGCGTCAAGTGCGCTGCTGGCGAAGACCGCACTCGGATTGCGCTGCGTCACTTGAACGACTCCTGCCTGTGAAAGCCAGCGCACTGGCATCACGTCGAGCGCGGCAAGGACTGACTGCTGCTCTGCAGGTGTTGTCTCCGGCCGAAAACGGATCAGGAAAGTTGCGGATGAGCTTTGTGCGTATACGCCAGAGGTTGGTGTGAGTAAGATAACCAGCGAAAGAGAAATACAAAAGGTCTGCATCAGGCTACGAACGTAGGAATAAGTGCTTGACATGCGATCCTCCAGACAATAAATGCTTGCCTTTTAGGATAGCCCTGTCTGGCCTAGAGCGGGAGGGTGCAAAGACGCCATTCTCTCCCCCCAAAAACTCGATTTTTATGGTGGAAATCTGCCGCAGAGGGGCGTCTATCTAGGGCGATTGACGGAGGAGAAAGAGGCGTCCAACGGGCGAAACGCTGTACAACTGTCAAATAAACGATGCACGGATAGTAGAGGCGACAACGGAGAGACGGTCTGCATTCCAGAAATAAGCCAGCACTGTGTGTTGTTGGGCGGCAGTGTTCGCCGCTTGCCTGGAATGCAGGCGCGTCCTCAGCTTATCTGTACATCGCGGTCACATTGCGATCTCGATGCGACGGTTGGCCTCGGCGCTTTCGATGGCGCCGAACACCATTGCCAGGCTCTGAATGTTGTCTGTGCAGACTGTCTCTGGGACGGCGCCGGTCTGAATGCAGCGTACAAAGTCGCTGATGACGCCGGCATGGCCGCCCACACGATCGGTGGGAGAGGCCGCCGGCACCTCTACCTCAACCCATTTAGAGAAGAAACCACCGGTTTCTGCCACAACCTGCCCATACAAGCCGGCCGCCCCATCCCAAGTGACGCTGCCGCGCGTGCCCACGATGCGCCATTGGCTCTCCCAGGTCGTGTTCAGCCCTTCGGCGCACCAACTGCCCCGATAGGTGAACACGATGCCGCGCTCCATCTCGAATAGGGCGATGGCCGATGCATCGTGATCATACCAAGACCCGCTTGGGTTCCACTCGTGACAGTAGACTGCTTTGGGATTGGCGCCTGCAATCAACCGTGCGGCATCGAAGGTGTGGATCGCCATGTCGAGCAGCAGAACGTGCCGCATGTGATCGCGAAAACCGCCAAAGTGTGCACCAATGTAGAAGTCAGCGTTGACGGTGGTCACCTCTCCAATCGCGCCGGAGGCAAGCAAGGACGCGAGCCGCCGGATATTGGGGTCGTATCGCCGGTTCTGAATGACGGCGTAGGTTCTACCTGCGGCTTGCGCCGCTTGGACGACGCGGCGCGCGGTTTCCATCGAATCCGCCAGGGGCTTTTCACCAAGCACGTCACAGCCGTGGGCAAATGCCGTCATCGTCACCTGTGGATGAGCCTCTGGTATGGTGCAATCAAAGACGACATCCGGTCGGGTGGCAGTCAAGACTTGAGCAAGATCCGTCCCAATGAGCGCGTCCTTCCAGGCGTACTGCTCGGCTCGCTCCTGGGCTGCCTGCTGATTGATGTCGACAAAGCCGACCATCTTCAGATCAGGGATCGTTTGAATCGCATCGAGCCAGGCGCGGCTGATTCCTCCGCAGCCGGCCATGACCGCACACAGTTGTTTACTCATATTTGGTCTCCCCATCAAAGCGAAAGGATGAAAATTATTTGCGATCGCAAGACGAATTAAATATCGAAAAGGGCGCATCGACTGATGCGCCCTTTTCTCAAGGAGAAAACCGGAGAACAACCAACCACTACCTACCCATGTTTCACGGCTGCCTGCGCCGCGGCCAACCGCGCAATGGGCACGCGGAATGGGCTGCAGCTCACGTAGTTCAGGCCCGCCATGTGGCAAAACTCGATGCTATTGGGGTCGCCGCCGTGTTCGCCACAGATGCCCATGTGCATGTCGGGGCGGGTGCTGCGGCCGAGCTTGACCGTCATCTCGATCAATTTGCCGACGCCGCCGCGATCCAATTGCTGGAACGGATTGGTCGGCAGCAATTCCTTTTCGGTGTATTCCATCAGGAACTTGGACTCAGCATCGTCGCGGCTCATGCCGAAAGTCGTCTGCGTCAGGTCGTTGGTGCCAAAGCTGTAGAACTCGGCAACCTCGGCCAGCTCGTCGGCGGTCAGAGCCGCGCGTGGCACTTCCACCATTGAGCCGTACTTGAAGTCGACCGTCGTGCCACTTTCGGCGAAGACCTCGGCCGCAATGCGATCCACGATCTCCTTGACGAACTTCAGCTCGTTGACGTGGCCGGCCAGTGGCACCATGATCTCGGGATGGACGTCGACGCCATCTTTCTTGACGTGAATCGCCGCTTCCAGGATGGCGCGCACCTGCATTTCGGTGATCTCAGGCATGACAACGCTGAGGCGGTCACCGCGCAAGCCGAGCATCGGGTTGGACTCGCTCAGCGCCTTGACGCGATTCAGGATATCTTCTTTTTGCCGCACCTGTCCGAGCGCCGTGTCGATTTCGCTCAAGGTGTGGAAGTGTTGCAGCCGCACTTTCAGGTCGGCCAGATCAGCAACCAGATCGTGGTAGCTGGGCAGGAACTCGTGCAGCGGCGGGTCAAGCAGGCGGATGATGACGGGCAAGCCGTCCATCGCGCGGAAGATGCCTTCAAAGTCGTTGCGCTGCACGGGCAGCAGCCGTTCCAAAGCGGAGAGGCGGCGCGCCTTGCTGGTCGCCATGATCATCTCTTGCACGATGGGCAGACGTTCTTCTTCGAAGAACATGTGCTCGGTGCGGCAGAGGCCGATACCCTGAGCGCCGTAGCGGCGGGCGCGGTTGGCGTCCTTGGGATAGTCTGCATTGGCCCACACGCCAAGTGTGCGGATTCCATCGGCCCACTTGAGCAAGGTGTTCAGCTCGGCTTCGTGTTCAAAGTCCGGATCTTGCGTTGCCAATTTGCCGAGGAAGACCTCACCCGTGCCGCCGTCCAGGCTGAGCCAGTCGCCTTCGCGCACTTCGATCTGTGCGTCGCCAACGTTCACTTGCATCATGCGATGTTCGACGTCGATTTCCAGATCTTCGGCGCCGCAAACGGCCGGCGTGCCAAACTGGCGAGCGACGACAGCAGCGTGGCTGGTAGCGCCGCCGCGACTGGTCAGAATGCCCTTCGCCGCGATCATACCGTGCACGTCGTCGGGTTTGGTTTCCGGACGCACCATGATGACGGCTTTGCCTGCCTTGCCCCACTCGTCGGCGGTGTCGGCGTCAAAGACGGCCATACCAACCGCGGCGCCTGGGCTGGCGTTGACGGCCTTGCTCACCAGCAGGTTGCCTTCGCTGCGGGATTTCTGCTTGGTCTCGGCGGAAAACTGCGGGTGCAGAAGCTGGTCGACTTGCTCCGGCGTCACACGCGTGATGGCCTCGGGTTTGTCGATCAAGCCTTCGTTAGTCATGTCTACAGCCATCTTGATGGCTGCGCGGGCCGTGCGCTTGCCGTTGCGCGTCTGGAGCATCCACAGCTTGCCGTGCTCGATGGTGAATTCGACGTCCTGCATGTCCTGGAAGTGATTTTCCAGCTTCGTGACGATTTCCATAAACTGGGCGAACGCTTCGGGCATGTCCACATTGAGGCGTGCGATCGGCAGCGTGTTGCGGATGCCGGCCACGACATCTTCGCCCTGTGCGTTGATCAGGAAGTCGCCGTAGAGTTCCTTCGTGCCGTCGACCGGGTTGCGGGTGAAGGCGACGCCGGTGGCGCTGTCGTCACCCATGTTGCCAAAGACCATCGTCACGATGTTGACGGCGGTGCCCAGGTCATGGCGGATGCCGGTGGCGTTGCGGTAGTCGATGGCGCGCTTGCCGAACCAACTGTTGAAGACGGCGCGGGTCGCCATTTCAAGTTGCTTGTAAGGATCCTGCGGGAAATCCATCCCCTTGTACGCCTTGACCAGACTCTTGAAGCGTTCGACGATGATTTTCCAGTCGTCGGCGGATAGATCGACATCGTGTTTGATGCCGCTCTTCTTTTTCTGATCGGCGATGGCTTCTTCGAACGGTTCATCAGCCACGCCCATGACGACCGAGCCGAACATCTGGATCAGACGGCGGTAAGAGTCGTAGACAAAGCGTGGGTCGTCGGTGAGTGCAATCATGCCCTCGGCGGTTTCGTCGTTCAGGCCGATGTTGAGCACAGTGTCCATCATGCCGGGCATCGAGAACTTGGCGCCCGAACGGCATGAGACAAACAGCGGATTGGTGGGATCGCCAAACTTCTTGCCGACTTGTTGTTCGACGGCGTGTATGGAGGCCACTTCTTGCTCCCACATGCCCTCAGGCAATTCGTGGTTGGCGGCCAAATAAGCGTTGCACGCTTCGGTCGAGACGGTGAAGCCCGGAGGCACAGGCAACCCCAAACGGGTCATCTCGAACAGATTGGCGCCCTTGCCACCCAGGAAAGAACGCACGTCATCCCATTTTTTGGAGTTGCAGGCAGCTTCAGCCTTGTCCAATTCATTAAAAAGGAAGACCCACTGCTTTTGTTGGCCGCTTGCGACGGCCGATTTTTCTTCATTCATAAGCACAGACATTGCAAACTTCTCCTTGATAAAAGATTCGCAATCGAGCGGTTGGTCGGCTCACAACGATGTGAGATGGATTTTGGCTCCAAATACGTCGATTAGTGTAAAGGAAACACTGCCAGGAATCGTCCTGCACGTGGGCAGAAAAGGCACTGGTCAGGCTAGTAGTCTGTGGACTGGTCAAGTGGCTAGTGACGCCTGCCGATCATGCAACCCTGAAATTTACAATTTACACCCAACCTGTGCGGCGCGCTTTTTGGTGCGACGTTTCGATGTTAAAATGTCCATTGGACTCAGGGACGAGCCATTGGCTGCCTTGGGTTTTTTTGATGACGAGAGAAAACCAACCAGGAAAGAGAGTGAGTATGTTGATTGCCAATAACATCACGGAATTGATCGGCCGGACGCCGCTGGTCAGGATCAATCGCTTGGCTGCGGGCGCGCCGGCGACCATTGCCGCCAAGCTGGAGTTCTTCAACCCGGGCGGCAGCGTCAAGGATCGCATCGGGCTGAGCATGATCGAAGCGGCGGAAGCCGCGGGCCTGCTGAGCGCGGACACCATCATCCTGGAGCCGACGAGCGGAAACACCGGCATTGGCCTGGCCTTTGTCGCCGCGGCCAAAGGCTATCGATGCACGCTGGTCATGCCCGAAACCATGAGCATGGAGCGCCGTCTGTTGCTGCGCGCGTATGGCGCCGATCTGGTGTTGACGCCAGGGCCGGAAGGCATGAAAGGCGCCATCCGCAAAGCCGAGGAGATGGCCGCGGCTGACAGCCGCTATTTTATCCCACAGCAATTCATGAACCCGGCCAACCCGGCCATTCACCGCACCACGACCGCCGAAGAGATCTGGCACGATACGGACGGTCAGGTCGACATCCTGGTGTCGGGCGTGGGCACCGGCGGCACGATCACCGGCGTCGCCGAGGTGATCAAGGCGCGCAAGCCCAGCTTCCGGGCCATCGCCGTGGAGCCGGCGGGGTCGCCCGTGCTTTCTGGCGGGCAGCCAGGGCCGCACAAGATCCAGGGCATCGGCGCGGGCTTTGTGCCGGGTGTGCTCGACACGTCGCTGATCGACGAGGTCGTCATGGTAAGCAATGACGACGCGTTTGCCACCGCACGCCGCGCTGCGGCCGAGGAAGGGCTGCTGGTGGGCATCTCCTCCGGCGCCACGCTCCATGCCGCGATTCAGGTGGCGCAACGGCCGGAAAACGCGGGCAAGTTGATCGTCGCCATCATCCCTTCCAACGGCGAGCGCTATCTGAGCACGGATCTCTTCGCACACCTGCGCGAGTAAGTAACTTCCAGGAGGTTTGCCATGTTTGCCCGGCTTCGCGAGGATATCGGCGTCGTCTTCGAGCGCGACCCGGCGGCGCGCAGCACGCTGGAGGTGCTGGCCTGCTATCCGGGGCTGCACGCACAGTGGTTCTACCGGCTGGCGCACTGGTGTTGGCTGCGCCGATTGCGCTTTTTGGCGCGCTTCGTCTCGCATTTGGGACGTTTCTTCACCGGCATCGAAATTCACCCCGGCGCGACGATCGGCCGCGGCTTCTTCATCGATCACGGCATGGGCGTCGTCGTCGGCGAGACCGCGGAGATCGGCGAGAACGTGACGCTCTATCACGGTGTGACGCTGGGCGGCGTCAGTTGGCGCAAGGAGAAGCGTCACCCGACCGTAGGCGATCATGTCGTGGTCGGCGCCGGCGCCAAGGTGCTGGGGCCGATCACGATCGGCGCCCACTCGCGCATCGGCGCCAACTCGGTGGTGGTCAAGGATGTCGAACCGCATTCGGTGGTGGTCGGCGTGCCAGGCCGCGTGCGCCACCGCGCGGGCGCGCTGGTGGAGGATGCGCAGCACGAAGATCTCCAGCACAATGTCTTGCACGACACGACGATGGAATTGTTGCAGCAGATAGCGGCGCGGCTGGACGCGGTCGAAGCTGAATTGGTGCAGGAAGAAATTCACCTGGACGCGCAGAAAGTGGTGGAGCAGAACGGGTATCAGGGTCCGTGGGGCATCTAGAGCTTTTGGCGCTGATTGACAGCCAAGGAGTGCAGGTCTACAATCCTTTACATTGAGAAAGCCGCGGAAGTAGTGCTGATGCATGATGTCTGACCTGTCACCCATCAGCAATCCCACAAGGAGCAAGTTATGTACCTCAAAGATATCCAAGCCTGTGTTGATCGTATCCTCGAGGGGCAGCGACGTGAGCGCGCCGAGCGTCGCGCGGTCGAGGTAAACCCGGCCAACGCCATGATGCTCGACGTCTTGCCGGCGATTGCTGGCATCGACCTGCCGCAAAGCCTGGCGCTGGTGACGATGAAGCTGTGGAAGCCCGGCATGACGCTGCGCGTGCGTTTTCTCGACGGCGATCCCGTCATTCAGCAGCGCCTGCAACCTTTCGCCCATGTGTGGAGCAAGCACGCCAATCTCAAATTTGTCTTTGGCAATGACCCGAACGCCGAAATCCGCATCTCGTTCAAACAGCGCGGCTCATGGTCTTATATCGGCACGGATTGTCTGGGCATCCCCAAGAACCAAGCCACGATGAACTTTGGCTGGCTGACGCGCGAGACTGACGACACTGAATATTCGCGCGTCGTCACTCATGAATTTGGCCATGCCGTCGCCTGCATTCACGAGCATCAGAACCCGGCAGCGAATATCCCGTGGGACAAGCCCGTCGTCTACCGCTATTACAGCGGGCCGCCCAATAACTGGACAAAGGATCAGGTCGACGTCAACCTGTTCCAGACCTACGACCGCACCCAGACGCAGTTCTCGGCCTTCGATCCGCAGTCGATCATGCTCTATCCGATCCCGAACGACTTCACCATTGGGGACTTCGAGGTGGGGTGGAACAGCGCGTTGTCGGACGTCGACAAACAATTTGTCGGCACGATCTATCCCTTTGCGCAGAAGCCGGAAAACGCGTTGACTATTGACGGCAGCGCGCTCAACCAGGCGATCGGCGCGCCGGGCGAACTGGACAAGTTCACTTTCGAGGTGACAAAGAACGCGCGCTACCGCGTCGAAACGCTGGGCAAGCAGGATCTGGTCATGGGATTGTATGGTCCGGATGACGAGAAGAGGCTCGTGCGCACCGACGACGACAGCGGCGTTGGGCTTAATCCACGCATCATCAACACGCTCAAGCCTGGCGTCTACACCGTGCTCGTGCGCCACTTCAGCGCCAAGAAAACCGGCGATTATCAGATTCAGGTCAAGACCGAAAAGTAGCGTGAAGAGTTTCCGATAGGCCGCGGATTTCGCGGATTCGGCGGGTCAGCGCGGATAATCAAAACATCCGCAATCATCTGCCGTATCCGTCTAATCCGCGGCCTATTTTATTGGTGGTTTGAGGTCAATTCTCATGCAACAAGACGAATTCGATGTCATCCGTAGCGGGGTGAAGGCTGCCTCCCCGATTGGTCGCAGCTTGGTGAACGAAGCGCTCCACCGTCTACAATGGAACGAAAGCCCGGAAGATTTTCCTGCCGATCTGAAAGAAGAGGTGTTGCAGCGGCTGGCTGTGCTGCCGTGGTCGCGCTATCCGGTCGGTGGGCGGCCCTGGCTGCTGATCGACGCGCTGGCGGCGCACTTTAAGCTGGCGCCGGAGCAGGTGGTCGTCAGCGAAGGGTCGGCGGACCTGATCAAGGCGATCATGGCGGCGACGCTGCGTCCCGGTGATGTGGTCGTGATGCCGGCGCCGACCTTCCTGCTCTACCGTCAGAACGCACGCCTGCACGAAGCCGCACTGGTCGAAATTCCGCTGACGGCCGAGAACGGCTACGCGCTGCCTGTGACTGAACTTGCTGCCGCCGCGCAGGAGTCGCAGGCGCGGCTGGTGGTTTTATGTGCGCCCAACAACCCCACAGGCACTGTCTACGCGGAGTCCGATCTGCGCCGGCTGGCGCAAGCGACGCCCGGCCTGCTGGTGATCGATGAAGCCTACGCCGAGTTCTGCGACCAGGACCTGACCGGCCTGCTGGAGTTGGGCAATGTCATCCTGCTGCGCACCTTTAGCAAGTTTTATGCGATGGCCGGTGTGCGCGTCGGCTATGCGCTCACGTCACCGGCGCTGGCCGCCGAACTGCAAAAGGTGATTACCGTCTTCCCGCTCAGCACCTTTAGCGAAGTTGCGGCGCTGGTGGCGCTGAAGCATCGCGATCGTTTTCTCGCCATTCGCGACCGCGTAGTGGATGAGCGTGAGCGGCTGGCCGCCGCGCTGGCGGCTCTGCCCGGCGTGCGCATCTTTCCTAGCGGCGCCAACTTTGTGCTTGTCCAACTTTCCCGGCCCAAAGCCGAACTTCTGCACCATCTCCACCACCAGCACCGCCTGCTCATCTCCGACATGGCGGCCTACCCGGAACTGGTCAACTGTGTGCGCATCAGTGTTGGTGCGCCGGTGCAGAACGACCGGGTTATCCAAGGATTCAGCGAAACACTGCAAGCGACGGCGCTTGCGCCTTCAACGATCTGACAAACCGAGGTTCTGTCAGAACCTCGGTTTGTGGCGCCAGGCATTTCCGTTTAATCGTTTCTACATCTCGCCTGCTGGCGCTCATGTTGCAGCCATCTACAGGCTTCAAAGGTAAGGAGGAAGTATGGAACCTGTCACTCCTTTCGACTGGCAACGACTTTTTATTGGCAATGAGCCACCACTTTTTTTCCTGGAAATCATTTTTCGCGTCATTATGATCTACGCCTTCACCGTGGTCGCCCTGCGTTACATGGGCAAGCGCGGTCAGCGGCAGATGTCTCCCTTTGAGTTTGTGCTGATCATCGCGCTCGGTTCAGCCACCGGCGACTCGATGTTTTACCCGGAGGTGCCGATCCTCTACGCGTGGCTCGTTGTCCTGGTGGTGGTTCTGCTCGATCGGCTGCTGGCTGATCTGCAGATGCGCTCGCACAAGGTCAACACTTTCCTGGAGGGCAACCCACGATTGCTGGTGCGCGAGGGCAAGATCCTCGATGAGAACCTGTATAAGGAACGACTGCGCCGTGAGGAATTGCTCGGCCTGCTGCGCGAGCAGGAGATTGCCAATACGGGTGAAGTGCAGTACGTCTTTCTGGAGCGCACCGGCAGCCTCGGTCTCTTCCGATCGTCTAATGCGGAGCAGTACGCGGGTGTGAGCACCTACCCAGACGACAGCAAGGAGTAACAGCCTGATGCCTTACCTGCGAATCTCTTGTCCGGCGCTGGATGCTGCGCAGCGGCGCCACATGGCCGAGGAGTTAACCGCCGCCATCACCGATCTCTTCTACAACCCGCGCACCCAGCTTAGCCGTGAGGAGCTGCGCGAGCGCACCACCGTGCACTTCTTTCCCTACGCCGAGGGCGAGATCTTTATCGGCGCGCGCACGCCAGCGACGCGCGGCCACACCGACATCACGGTGGAGTTGTCTGACTGGAGCATGTCGGTGGCGCAGCAGCGCAAGGTGGCCGTCGATCTGACGCCGCGCCTGGCCGCGCTCTTTGGCGTGCCGCCCGACCAGCTTGACGCCATCAATATCCGCTTTCACTCCTACTCGCCGACTGACTTTGCGGTTGGCGGCAAGCTGCTGTCCGACATGGTCCCGCGTATCGGGCAGTTCATGAAGCGGCTCTTTGGGTGAGAAAGACTTTGACGCAGAGGTGCAGAGAAACGCAGAGAATCACTCAAAAATATCTCCTTGCTCTTTTCTGCAAACCTCTGCCTCCCCGCGCCTCGGCGTCAAAATCAGATAGATCAAAGCGAGAGTCGTCCTGACGCCAGCGCCGCGCCAAAGAGCTCAATGGTTTCGGCCACGCCTTCGCGCAGCGGCGTGACGGGCAGCGGGCCGAGCGCGGCCTGCACCGCGCGGTCGTCCCACTCCTCCGGGTAGGGCAGACTCTGCTGATCGTAGGTGATCTGCCCGCGCAGCGCGGGCGCGGCCGCTTCGATGGCGGCGACGACTTCCGCCATGCGCACCACGCTGCCGCGCAGGTTATAGACCGCCGCACCTTGCCCCGGCGTCTGCATCGCCTGGATCAGCGCGGCCGCCACATCGGCCGCGTACTGCATGTCGCAGCGGCCGCCGTAAGCGATGTGATAGGGTTGCCCGGCCGCGGCGGCCAGCATCGCCTTGGTCGGGCTGGAGGTCATGCCCTGGTCGCGGCCCGCGCCGTAGACGACGTAGGGGCGCAGCGCGATGCTGCTGATGCCGTGATCGTGCCAGTAGACATTGGCGATGCCCTCGTCGGCCTGCTTGAAGACGCCGTAGAGGGTGCGCGGGCACAGCGGCGCGTCGTCGCTGACCGGGCCGGGCGGATATTCCTCGGCCGGCCCGTAGACTGCGATGCTGCTGGCGTAGACCACGTGACGGATGCCGGCCTTGCGCGCGGCTTCAAAGATGTTGACCGCACCGACCACATTGACGCGCGCACCCAGCACCGGGTTGGCCTTGCAGGCCGGAATTTGCAGCGCGGCCAGATGGATCACCTGGGTGGCGGCGCTGGCGCTGAACGCAGCCTCGACCGCAGCCGGGTCGGTGATATCCCCGTGCAGAAAGCGGATACGCTCGATCTCGTCGTCCGTCATGATCAGGCGCATCCGCTGCGCGTCGTCGGAGAGATCAAGGACGCTGACCGCGGCGCCGGCGCGCACAAGCTGGCGCACGGTCCACGCGCCGATGCAGCCAAGCGCGCCGGTGATGAGAATAGAGGAGTGATTCATGCTATCTTATCCGGCTGAAACGGAGCGGGCGAATTTGGGCATATCTGGTCTTTCTCCTCACAGCCCCACCATATACGGCGGCACATAAGGCGTCGCCCCGGGCAGGTCGGGCGCGGGCGCGGCGCCGGCCAGCATGGGCGCCATCGGCGCGGGCGCGGCCAGATAGGCTTGGGCCGCAGCATAACCCTGCGCCACCATCTTCTCGCTGTGGCTGAAATCGAAGAAGGAAATTTTGGCGTCAGTCTGTACGGGGATGTGGTGCATGTCCACCTTGTCATCGGCCTTAGCGCGGGCGATGTCCTGCAAGATGTTCTGCGCCAGCATGGTGGAAATAGTGCGCATCAGCACCTCCAGCACGCCATGCGCCGGGCTGAGGATCTGCTCGTTGTAGCCGGCGTTGATCACGTAGACGGTGGTGGCGCCGTGGTCGATCGCCACGCTGACCGGCACGTTGGCGACGACCCCGCCGTCGACGAGCTGCGCCTGGCCGTAGGCGACTGGCGGATGGACGACCGGCACCGACGCGCTGGCCTGCACGGCATCGATCAGCGCTGCCTCTGGCTTGTCGCCAAAAACATAGAGCCGGCTGGTGCGCAGGTCGGTGGCGGTGGTGTAGAGCGGCAGCTTGCATTGGCCAAAGGTCTTTACATCAGGCGGCAGCGCGCGTTGCAGCAACTTGCGCATGCCGTCACCCGTGAAGAGGCTGTTGTTCTTGCTTTTCAGCCGCCACAGAATTTGCAAAATGCCTTCCGGGTAGATCTCATCTGCCTGGACCGATGTCCACAAATCTTCCATCGCCTGGGTGGTGGCGACGGTGGCGCCGTGCGCGGCCAGGAAGCCGCTGTTGATGGCGCCGGCCGAGGTGCCGACGACAAAGTCGGGCTGGATGCCCGCTTCGAGCAGCGCACGCACCGCGCCTACCTGCAACGGGCCGCGATTGCCCGCACCACTCAACACAAATGCGATCATGAGTTTCTCCTTTGACTTTCGATGTCCTCATCCTCAACGTCTTCCCCTTCGACCATTTCAGCTTCAGGCAGGACGCTGCCTGCGCCGCCGATGACGACGATAAACTCGCCCTTCAGCTTACCCTGTTGTTGTACAAAAGACAACAGGGTCGAAAGCGGCGCCCGTTCGACCTTCTCATAAAGCTTGGTGAGATCGTTGGCGAGCGCGGCCGGGCGGTCACCGTAGACGGCCAGCGCATCTTCAAGGAAAGCGGCCAGCCGGAAGGGGCTTTCGTAGAAGATCAGCGTGTGCGGGGAGTCTCTGTCCACCTCGAGGAAACGCTGGCGCTGCCCGCTTTTGCGCGGGGGAAAGCCGCGGAAGGTGAAGCTGTGCAGCGGCAGGCCGGAGAGCACCACCGCCATAATCAGCCCCGTTGGGCCGGGGATCATCGTCGCCGGGATGTCGGCCTCGATCGCACGGCGCATGAGCGAGAAACCGGGGTCGGAGATGCCGGGCGTGCCCGCGTCGGTGACCAGCGCCACCGAGGAGCCGCTTTGCAGCAGCCCGATGATGCGCTCGCCCGCGCGCTGCTCATTGTGCTCGTGAAAGGCGATTTGCGGTTTGTGGATGTCGAAGTGCTTGAGCAACACGCCGGTCGTGCGCGTGTCCTCGCTGGCGATGTAGTCAACCGCGCGCAAGGTTTCCAACGCGCGCAGCGTGATGTCGCCGAGATTACCGATGGGTGTTGCGACGAGATAGAGCATTATTTATTGACACCAAGACGCATCGAGAGCACTAGTACAGGTGGGCGTAATTCTGTCCGTAGATTTGGTAGGGACAGGCCCCGGTGCCTGTCCAGCTTCCGGGCGCACACGGGGGGTGCGCCCCTACCAGGCAACCAATGAGGTATTTCAGCCCGTGTGTACTAGCCTGCCATTGTAACGACTTCTCGATCCAGCCGCGCACCGATCTCATCTTCTGCCACATCCAGGTCATAGTCCATTTGCAGGCCAAGCCAGAATTGTGGTGACATCGTAAAGTAGCGCGCCAGACGCAATGCAGTGTCTGCCGTAACCCGCCGCTTGCCCTGCACAATCTCATTGATGCGTCGTGTAGGCGCCCGGATCGAGAGCGCAAGTTGGTTTTGGCTCAGCGCCATTGGCTTGAGGAATTCTTCCAGCAGCACTTCACCAGGATGGATGGGATTCAGCTTCTCTGCATCGCTCATGTTCTGACCTCAGTGATAATCCACGATCTCCACATCTACGGCGTCGGCGTTTTCCCACGCAAAGCAAATCCGCCATTGGTCGTTAATGCGAATACTATGCTGACCCGCACGATTGCCGGAAAGTCGCTCCAGCCGATTGGCTGGTGGCACGCGCAAATCTTGCAGACTTTGCGCACGATTCAACATGCAACTATCTTTGCACTTTTTCAGTTTCACCAGAGGTAGCGGCTGCCATCAGTGTGCATCCGCTCCAGAGGTAGGATCGAAAAGTGCAAAGATAGTGAACATGCGTAGCTTTCTCAGCGCTGCTTGTTGAATCTGCGGTGGCAACCGCCGCGAACGCTGCCGGTTGAAGATACTTTCCGCTTCTTTGTCCTTGAAGTTGCGTATCACAGCAGCAGTCTATAACGCACAACGTTAAACGTCAAGGAATCAGGAGAAGTCAGCCAGGGCGATCATGCGCAATTCGCATTCTACCCACGATTACGGCAGCTTGTTGCCGGCCGCCAGATAGAGGTCGTACCATTCTTTGCGCGTCAATTTGATGTCCGCGGCCTGGGCAATGTCGCGCACGCGCTGCGGCGTCGTCGTGCCGATGATCGGCTGCATCTTGGCCGGATGGCGCAGCAGCCAAGCAATGGCGATCGCTGTATTGGGTGCGCCCTTTGCTTCGACCAGCGTATCGATGGCACGATTCAGCTCGGGGAACTTGTCGTTGTCCAGGAAGACGCCCTCGAAGAAGCCATACTGGAAGGGCGACCACGGCTGGATGGTGATGTCGTGCAGCCGGCAATACTCCAGAATGCCGCCGTCGTGGACGATGGAAGGGGGATTCTCCATGTTGACGTTGAAGCCGGCGTCGATCATGCCGGTGTTGGTCAGGCTGAGCTGGAGTTGATTGGCGATGAGCGGCTGATCGACATATTTGCACAGCAGCTCGATCTGGCCGGGATTCAGGTTGCTGACGCCGAAGTGGCGCACCTTGCCACTCTGCTCCAACTGCATGAACGCATCGGCGATCTCCTCCGGCTCCATCAGCGTGTCGGGCCGGTGCAGCAGCAGCACGTCCAGGTAGTCGGTTTGCAGACGCCGCAGGCTGCCCTCGACCGCCTCCAGAATGTGCTCGCGCGAGAAGTCGAACATTCCCTGGCGAATGCCGCACTTGGACTGGATCAGGATGTCCTCGCGGCTGGTGGAGGACCTTGCCAGCGCCTTGGCGAAAACCTCTTCCGATTTGCCGCCGGCATAGATGTCGGCGTGGTCGAAGAAGTCGATGCCGCTCTCCAGCGCCGCAGCCAACAGCGCATCCGCCTCCGCATCGCTCATCCCGCCGATGCGCATACAGCCCAGGCTGATCTCCGACGCCAGCAGACCGGACTTCCCAATATCGATTTTGTGCATTACTGCCTCCTGATATTAAAAGATGGTGATTGATTTTTGAAACTCTGCTATAGGACGCAGAGCAGGCGGAGTGAGCTAGCGCATCTTCTCTTCCCACGGAATCCTCATGCGGTGGGCCGCCTCGCCTGCTGTCCCAGAAACAAGTGTAGCTGCGCCGCGTGCTCCTGCACATGGCGCATGGTGTACAGCAGCAACTCTGCAAAGGGCGCGTCTCCCCAGGGAAAGCGACATATTCGGTCTGCCTCTTCGCTTGACAGCGTAGCAATGGTCTCCTGGTATTGCTGGCGGCAACTTTTCGAGTAGTCGAGCAGTTCTGCGCGCGTGTAAATGCGTGGGAGCACTTCGTTTGCCTCCATCTCCACCAGATCAAAGGGCTCAGGTGGGGAAAAGCCCTCTTCCGCTCCGGTCAGGTGGAGGTCCAGCCAAAAAAGCGTGTGGTAGCACAAATACCAATAGGCCGAGAACCCTGCTGCCACCCACTGTCCTGGCTCATCTTCCCACAAACGTTCTTCCCAGAGTTCGTCAGGACAGTCGCGCAGCGCACTGTCAAATGAGTCGAGAGTTGCGGCAAATTGTCGCCATAGCATCTGATTGTCAATGATAGTCATGACCAGCCTCCTCGCGATGGGAGAACAACCATTCGCTTTATTTTATAGACGAACTTCGAGCCGCACAGTCACATCTTCGCCCTCTTGAAGGCTTTGCGATTTTTGGACGCTCATTTTAATTGGCACAAGGTAACGTCCCTCCTTGGGGATCAGGGAAGTTTTCCATTCCGTCTTGCCAATCCACGCCTGGACGGGAATGACGCCCCAGCCATAGGTGACTCGGGCGGAGATCGCCCGCAAGGCGCGGCTCGGATCTTCCGGGACGGCAACGAAGATAAAGGGCGCCGGGCCGCGCCAGGTAAAAATTTTGCCTTCGAACTCGATGATCATGGGTGCATTATATCAGGTTGAGGATGATGCGCCTCATCAAAACAAAGAGGCGCGAACGCCGTTGTCTTTGCGCAGTCTGAGAGTAGACGCTTTTCAAAAGCCAAGTAAGGTGAAAGAGCAGAGTGAGCGCCTGAGCGGGAGTGCAGCAAAGCTACGTTGCTGAATCAAGCATCCTCAGATGCTAGCCAAACTTCAACGTCAAAGCGCCCGACGCCAAGCAGCGTCGGGCGCTTTGACTGTGTATAAACTTTTACCAGGTCAACTCTGGCTCAGGCAGGGCAATGCTACTGCCCACTTTCCGCCAGGACAGCACGGAAACCGATAGAGCCTTCACCGTCATAGGTTATCGCACCGCTGAGCGTGCCGCCACCGTCATCTGAGGAGACATCAATGGCGACGATGCTTTGTGCGTCACGATTGCCCAAGACCCAAGCGCCGCCCGGGTTCCACGCTGCGTCTTCACCACCCCATTGGTTTTCGGCCACATAGGTGTTCTGCGCTGTCCTGGTGGCTCTGAAGCCGATAGGTCCTTCACCTGCGTAGGTCATCGTCCCAACAAGGGTCTGCCCTCCATCACTCGAGCTGGCGTTGAGAGCCACCACGCGCTGCTCTGGGCGGCCACCGATAATCCACGCCCCTCCGTCATTCCAGGGGGCGTCATCACCACCCCATTGGTTTTCGACATTGTACAGATTGCTCTCTGAATCGGTGCTATTTGAAGCGATAGTCTCGTCTGTCAGGTCTGAAGAATCCGGCAGCGTACTTGTGACATCCCCGGAAGCGATCAAGGTCTGCTCCGTCGTTGCATTCCACACGCGCACGACGCCGCCGTTGCCGCCGGAGGCGAGATGAGCGCCGTCCGGCGACCAGGACACGCCGCGCACTGCTGCGGTGTGTCCTTCCAGCGTGGCCAGGGGTTCGCCGGTTGCCACATCCCACACGCGCACGGTGGCGTCACCCGACCCGGAGGCCAGTTGGCTGCCGTCCGGTGACCATGCCACGCTGCCGGCTGGGCCTGTATGGCCTTCCAGGGTGGCCAGGGGTTCGCCCGTCTCCACATCCCATACCCGCACCGTGTTATCAAACGAGGAGGAGGCAAGACGGCTGCCATCCGGCGACCAGGCCACGCTGAGGACGCCATCGGTGTGGCCTTCCAGGGTGGCCTGGGTTTCGCTAGTCTCCACATCCCACACGCGTACAGTCCCATCCAGCGAGGCGGTTGCGATCCGGCTACTATCCGGCGACCACGCCACGCCCGAAACCTCTTCGTTATGACCCTGAAGCGTGTTCAGAACTTCACCTGTCTCTGCATCCCATACGCGGACGCTGCTGTCACCGCTCCCAGCGCCAGAGGCGATCCGGCTGCCGTCCGGCGACCACATCACACTGGTCACGCCGGCGGTGTGGCCTTCGAGAATAGCCAGGTTTTCGCCCGTCTCTGCATCCCACACCCGCACGGTGCGATCATAGGAAGCAGACGCAACTTTGCTGCCGTCCGGCGACCATGCCACACCGCGGATGCCATCGGTGTGTTCGTCAAAGATGGTCAGGATTTCTCCTGCCCTCTGGTTCCAGATGCGCAGCGTGCCGTCGCCGGTTCCGTAGGCGATGCGATCATCGGTTGGTGACCACGCTGCGCTGAGCACGGCAACGCCGAGACCCACGACTTCCGCACGCACATCCCACTGCTCTCTGACTTGGAACGCCTCCCGACTCCACAACTGCACGGTGGCTTCACCAACTCCAGTGGCAAGCTGGTTGCCACTTGGCGACCATGCAATGCTGTTCACGTAGTCGACAAAGCCTTCCAAGGTCACTACGGTCGTCTCGGACGCTATATTCCACACTCGTATGGTCTGATCTGCTGACCCAGAGGCGAGTTGGGCGCCGTCCGGCGACCAGGCCACACTGCGCACGCCGTTGGTGTGGCCTGCAAGGGTGCTGAGGAAAGCGTCAAACGCCATATCCCATATCCGTACAGCGCCATCGTCAGAACCAGAGGCCAGGCGGCTGCCATCCGGCGACCAGGCGACGCTCCAAACCCGATCCGTGTGACCCTCATAGGTCGCGAGGGACTCGCCCGTAGCCGCATCCCACACCCGCACGGTCGCGTCGTCCGAACTGGAGGCGAGTTCGCTCCCGTCCGGCGACCAGGCCACGCTGTTGACCTCGCCCGTGTGGCCGGACAAGGTATTTTCTACGCTCCCTGTGGCAGCGTTCCAGACGCGTACAGTGCCGTCGGCGGAGCCAGAGGCAAGCCGGCTGCCGTCTGGCGACCAGGCTACACTGCGCACTGCATCAGCATGATCTTCCAGCACAGCCACGACCTCGCCCGTTGCTGCATCCCACACCCGCACCGTCGCATCGGCGGCGCCAGAGGCGAGCTGCGCGCCGTCCGGCGGCCAGGCCACGCTGTAGACGCTGGCGGTATGGCCTTCGAGAACGGCCAGTTCTTCTCCTGTCGCCGCATCCCATACCCGCACAGCGCCATCGTCCGATGCAGAGGCGAACTGGCTGCCATCCGGTGACCAGGCCATGCTCCACACAGCACTGGTGTGGCCGGCAAGGGTGGATTGAAGCTGCCACGTCTCCACGGTCTCTGGGGCAACAGTCACAACCTCTGGGTAGAGCGCCGGGATTTGATCGGCCTCTTCCTTGGTGATCTCGCGCACCTCGGTTACGTCGGGTAGAACCACACTGGCGCCCGGTTGACCCAGCGCGCCGCCTGTGTAGACCAGGAGATCCCAGTCACTTTGACTGATCAGAACGCTATTGTCATAGCTGGGATCGTCGTTGTAGCCGCGGTTGATATTCGCGCTCGCTGACTCTTCGTATGTTTTGTCACAGTTCCAATCCAGCTTGTCGGCTGCCTTGTCGGTGTTGGTGATGCGCTCGTCTGGGCAGAACCAGTATGTACCATACACGTCAGTGATAGCAGTGGCGCCGGTGATGACAGTGGTGTTGGTGATGATGCCCTGTGTCTCATTTAGCTTGTTCTCATCAAGGTCGGGCAATTTAAAGCGCGAATAGTCGAAATTGCCCTGAGTTTTATTACGGATGAGACCGTGAAACTGGAATGCATAACTCATCACACTCAGATAGTTGGGCTTGTAGTTGGTATGGTCCGGCCCGCCGTGGCGCAGTCCAAGGTTATGACCAAGCTCGTGCATAAAAGTGCCTGCCTGGTCCCATGAAGTGCCGACGTCGTCTTGCCAACCGCCCAGGCTGACGATGAAGTCACTTGCACCGCTGGCAAAGGCGGCGGGGTTGCGCGACTGCCCACTTGAACCGTTGTAGCTCTCCGGCAGCCGGTGAATCCACATGCTGTAGTGGAAGACAGCGGCCCGACCTGGTGTAAAGTGAGTCTCTTTGATCGCATCAAAGGCAGCCCAACTATAGCCGCCAACGTCCTCTCCCAAGTTGGTGGTGTGCGTAAGCGCATCGCTGTTGCTGAGCGCACCCCATGTCTTTGCCTCTCCAGAGCCATAGGTGAGTGGCGCATTCTTGCCATAATCCACATGTAGTTGGATGCCCGTGGCGCCATCCACATTGGTCACAGGCGCGTTTTTGAAGGCAGTCACAGTGTCCGTGATCGCCTTCGCTATTGGCTGGTGCGTGTGGATGAGCTTTCCTTCTGCGTCTTTCTCTTCCATGTAGTCAACTTCGATGAAGATATCCTTGCGCTGCGGATTTGCGCCCATAGCGGGCAGGTTCACAAACTCGGTCACGCCGCCGACGGTCACGGTCAGACCGTTGGTTTCCCACAGATCAAGCAGGCCGTCGCCATCAGTGTCCACCGACGCACCCTCTTCGCAGTTTGGATCTTCGCTCCAGAAGAAGTTGTCGAGAAAGACGGCGGAATCGTAAACGGAGTCGCCCAGATCCTGAATGGAGAAGTAGAGATCGATCGTGCTGCCTGGCACCACGGCAGTCCTTGCGCGCAGAGGGGGGGTTCCGCCATCATAGGTTGTCCCCGTGTTGGCGGCTACGCCAAAGCTGGTATTGACAGAGATAATGTTGCCTTCCGTGTCAAAGGCAAAGTTGCCTGGCGCGTCTACTGAATTGTTCACGATAGGCAGATTGGACTCGGTAAGCTGCGCGGTGAACGTATCGTTGAAGTCTGACCCAACATACTCCGTGAACTCTTCCGAGTAGTAGGCAAAGCCAAAGCTGGCGCAATTGATGGTCTCCGGCACTTTCAACTGCAGGTGGAGTCGAACCAGATCCTGTCCCTGGTCATTATTGAGCCCGTCCAGTTCGGTGGAAAGTCTATCCGAGTCGTTTGGTTTGCCCGCGTCCGCGGCAAGACCCGTGGCGAGGACCGCAAAGGTCGCCCCCCTCGCTGGGAAATCCAGCGCCCCCAAGCGCCGTCTCGACGATGGCGACGCCATCCGGATCGCTGCCCATCAGGTCAGCGGATACAATATCATCCGCGCGCACGTCCATCGCCAGCGCCAGGTTGCGCGCGGCGTCATCTGTGTTTTGCCTCACTGCATTGCTGCTGATGGCTGACATTCCGCCTATATCGCCGGATGTTGCGCTGGCTGGTTGGATCCCGCCCAACAGCAGCGCCAACACCAGCAGCAGCGGTAAAAACCGCCGGTGTTTCTTCTGTTTGAATGCACTTACCATGTTGAGAACTCCTCCTCATGATTTCACGATTTGCTCTTTGCCTGATGCTGGGCAAGCAGTGTAGCAAGCTGCTATGCATCTGCGGGCGCTCCGGCGTCTACCGTGAACGGCTTGACTCCCCCCCCGTTTGCTTCCCTTGATTACAGATCGGGGGTCTACATATTTGTCTCCTTCATCCATAAGGTTTGGGTCTAGAGGGCCTATCATACAGAACAAGCGCTTCGAAAATGCTTCCAAAACGCTTACAATCTATTTGTGGGGCGCTTCCACTCTTGGTGCAAGGGGGGATTTGCCGTCCATCCAGTATGATATTAATCGGGGCGCCGGTGGCACAGGAGCAGTCGGACAGCAGAAACAAGCAAGCCTGGTGGGGAGGAAATTGTCGTAGAGCAAGGCAGTGATATGCGAGCTGGCTCGATCATTCACTTGCAGAATAGGGTTCCGGACGGCGGATATGCTGACACGTGCGGACGCGTGCAAGACAAAGCTGAGTTTTGAAACGTTATCCGCACCATCCGCGGTCTATTTCTACGATAAGCCGTATCGCCAGAGCTACTCAATTTGTTGGTCTTGAGCACACAGCCGCTGGTAGTAGTCGCATAGATCAGTGAGCACACAGCGCGTGCATTGCGGCGCCTGGTAGTGACAGACTTTCTGGCCGTGCAGCATCAGCAACTCGTGATTGTCGTAGATTTGCTGCGCGTCCCAGTCCGGCAGCAGTTGCGACTGGAGCAGCGCATGGGCGGCGACCGTCCCCACCTTGTCACCGATCAGCCCGACGCGCTGGGCCACCCGATGATGATGGCTGTCGACCGGCAGGGCTGGCTTGCGCAGCGTGCTGAAGAGCAGCACCGCCGCGCTCGTCTTTGGCCCGACGCCGCTCATCGACTCCAGCCAGGCGCGCGCCGCTACAATCTCCAGGTCAGCCAGGAAATCAAGCGAGAGTATGCCGTCACAGCGGGCGGTGATCTCGCGCAATACCTGCTGGATGCGCGGCGCCTTCTGTTCAGGCCAGCGCACACCGGCAAGCAACGTCTCCACAAGAATCCGCCTAACCCGCACCATCCGTGGTCTATTCTTGCGATGACTGAATAGTTACCCTGGAAGATGGTAGACCAGCATGAATTTACAACCTAAGTAACAGTAGAGTGTTGCCAGTGGAGCGTCAACCAAGAGGCTTGGGTTTGGCAGATGAAAGGGAACACAGATAAACGCCGATAGACCCAGATAGACACAGATGCCTGGCTGCTTGGCTCTTATCTGCGCTTATCCGACTTCATCTGTGCCTATCTGCGTGCGCTTACGGTCGCTCTACCCAAAGTTTGACCCTTGACGGGCTACTAGCTGCGACCGATCCAGCGATGGACGCTCTCGGTATACTGCCGGTATGGTTCACCAAACTTGGCGACAAGATAACGCTCCTCGGGAGCGATGAGGATGAAATGGCAAGCAACCAGGGACGGCAGGAGAAGCATCAAAGCCCAAGGCGCATTCAAGCTCAGCGCAAGCCCTGCCAGCAGCAGAATGCCGCCCAGATAAAGAGGGTTTCTCGAGATCGAAAAGACGCCTGTGGTGATGATCTCGCTGGTGGCGCGTCCGGGATCGGTTGGTTGGTTGCATCGGGCAAACTCGCTGCGTGCAAGCACGACGAGCCCAATGCCTGCAACGATCAGCATCGCACCGATGAGAATGCGGGCTGGCGACATGAATTCGCGTGGCAATGAGAGCGGGACGGCTATTGGACATAGCCTGCACCGGCGAAGCACTTCAGTTCCTCACGCAGGCGTTGGATTTTCCTGAAACGGCCTGACCCGGACGCGCGGCAGCGTCACCGGCAGCACCCCTTGCGCCTCCATCTCGCCGAGCCAGACCTTGACCGCGGCACGCTGCGACACCACAGCATCCCCATAGGCTACGATCAGATTGGGAATGTGCGGCAGCTCGTAGAGCAGGTAGGGACTGCCAAAGCTGGTGTAGAAGACGTGCGGGTGCTCGGTAAAGAGCGCGCGCCACCCCCACGTGCCAAAGCTGTCCAGGACAATACGCGCCGTGCCCATCGTCGACATCGGCGTGACGCAGACGTTGACAAAGACGGCGTCGCACTGCTGGGCCAACTCCTGCAACTCGGCCGTCTTGGGGTTGAGCAGGTGCTCGACCGCAAAGCCGCGCTGGCGTAGCTCCGCATCGAAGACCTCCAGGTCTTTCTGACCAAAGAAGGGGTTGAGTTTGGCAACGGTCACGGTAAGGACGCTGGCGCCGGG
>Ga0154020_10000051_pt1 | contig 120896 bp, 101 predicted proteins | sample Klosneuvirus_201_FD_109709 | JGI IMG/M metagenome (GOLD analysis project Ga0154020, IMG submission 109709) | Active sludge microbial communities from wastewater, Klosterneuburg, Austria - Klosneuvirus_20160825_MG | ecosystem: Engineered > WWTP > Aerobic digester > Activated sludge | place... | reverse complement strand
TACCCATGGAAAATTTGATGGCACCGTTGAAGTGAAGGATGGCCATTTAATTGTAAACGGAAAAAAAATCCGGGTAACCGCAGAAAAAGATCCTGCAAACCTAAAGTGGAATGAAGTTGGTGCCGAAATTATAATCGAATCGACCGGTTTATTTCTTACACAAGCCGATGGCCAGAAGCATATTGCGGCTGGTGCCAAAAAAGTTGTGTTTTCTGCTCCTGCAAAAGACGATACCCCAACATTTGTAATGGGTGTTAATCATAAAAAATTAACGGCTGCACATACAATCGTTTCAAATGCTTCATGTACAACCAATTGCTTAGCTCCTATCGCTAAAGTATTGAATGATAAATTTGGAATTGCTGAAGGATTGATGAGCACCGTGCACGCTGTTACCGCTACACAGAAAACTGTCGATGGTCCGTCAGCCAAAGACTGGAGAGGTGGTCGTGGTGGTTTCTCTAATATTATTCCATCTTCAACAGGTGCAGCAAAGGCAGTGGGTTTAGTATTGCCTGAATTGAAAGGCAAACTAACCGGTATGTCCTTCCGCGTGCCAGTAGCAGATGTTTCAGTTGTTGACCTTACCGTGAAATTGGAAAAGGCTGCCTCTTACGAGGATATTAAAAAAGCCATGAAGGAAGCTTCGGAGGGTGAACTGAAAGGTATTTTGGGTTACACAGAAGATGATGTAGTATCTCAGGATTTTGTTGGTGATGCACGTACCTCAATATTTGATGCGAAAGCCGGCATTGCTCTTAATGATAAGTTTGTAAAAGTAGTAGCCTGGTACGATAATGAGTGGGGCTATTCAAACAAATTGATTGACCTCGTTCAGGAATTGGCAAAACTATAATTTCAGTTTAACCTCTAATAAGTAAAAGGCGCTCCAAAGGCGCCTTTACTCATTTATAAGATTCTGCTGCTAGCTACCGCTGCCTTATCTCATGAAATCCACGATTTAACCGGCCATTTACTTTACGGATGTATGTTTTGGTAAAGAATCGAGGATTTAATGTCCGCCAAAGAGATCATTTTTGAAGTGTAGAAGAATGTAAAAGATAAAGCTATGAGAGTGATATCAAACATAAGTGTGCGGGTAAGGATGAAGCAGTTTTTAGCACTGATCATACTTGTTTTAATCGGAATCTTGTTCTCTTTAACTGTTGGCTCTAAGAATCAAGCTAACAGCAATAAAGGGATGGAAACATCAGTTTCGGAATCATTAATAAAATAATAAATTTAAGATAGGGTGTTTGGTAAAGCCGCTGCAGACAACTGCAGGGGCTTTCTTTTTTTAAACTGTATCAGTTACAGTTTGTAGTTTTGTTTATGGAATTTTCGCAGGAGGTCTTTCTTCATTCGCTGGCTCAAACTTCACCCTATCCATTTCTTATTCCGGTAGAAAAGGCAGAAGGAGTTTATCTATACACCCCTGATGGAAAATCGTATCTGGATATGATTTCAGGAATTGGCGTGAGTGCGATTGGTCATCGCCACCCCCATGTTATTCAAGCCATTAAAAATCAACTCGACAAACATTTGCATGTGATGGTGTATGGCGAATACATTCAGGCAACTCCTAACCTGCTTGCAAAGAAATTAGCAAGCCTCCTTCCGGCTTCCCTCAACTGCAGCTACTTTGTTAACTCCGGCACCGAAGCAAATGAGGCTGCATTGAAGTTGGCTAAGCGATACACTGGCCGCACCGAAATTGTTTCTTGTAAAAAATCATATCACGGAAGCACTCACGGATCATTAAGTGTTTCCGGTAATGAAATAAAAAAGCAAGCCTACAGACCGTTACTTCCGGATGTAACATTTATTGAGTTTAATAACCTTGTTGATTTAAAGAAAATTACTTCGCGAACTGCGTGTGTAATTATGGAAACCATTCAGGGTGATGCCGGAGTTCGAATTCCTACCAAAGAATATTTACAAGCCGTTCGCAAGCGTTGTGATGAAACCGGAGCTTTGCTGATTTTAGATGAAATTCAATGCGGTATGGGGCGCACTGGAAAGTTATTTGCATTCGAACATTTTGGAATTGTGCCCGATATACTAACCATTGCGAAAGCGTTTGGCGGTGGCTTACCCATTGGCGCGTTTATCTCCTCGGAAGAAAAGATGAAAACGCTTACGCATGATCCAATACTAGGTCATATCACCACCTTTGGTGGAAACCCCGTATGCTGTGCTTCGGCTCTAGCAACTTTAGAGGTAATTGAAAAAGAAAATTTAGTATCAACTGTTGAGAGCAAAGGAAAGTTGATTGAAGATTTATTGCGACATCCTAAAATAAAAGCCATGCGCAGAATTGGATTGCTGTTTGCGTTTGACTTTGAAAACGAGGCCATTGTAAACAACATCGTGCAACATGCTAAGGAAAATGGCGTTATCTGTTATTGGTTTCTTTCGCACCCTAATAGTTTTAGAATAGCGCCACCCCTTACTATTACAGAAGAAGAAATTAGAAAAGCATGTACAATAATTTTAGAAGCAATCGATAAGTCCTAAATTAAATAAAAATATAGACAATGAAATTTATACAAATCATTCAAAAGAGTTTGATTACACTGACCCTTACTTTTTTATTTCAATTTGGGTTTGCCCAAACAATAGAAGAAAAAATAAAACAACGCGTTGACTATCAGGAGACACCAGGAATTGCCGTTGCTATTTACGAAAATGGAAAAATAACTTATTACAATTATGGAGTAATGAATGTGCAATCGGGTGAGCCTGTAAGTTCTAAAACGCTTTTTGAAATCGGATCCATCACCAAAGTATTTACAACCAGCATGGCGGCCATGCTCAGTCTTGAAAATAAACTTTCGTTTAGCGATCGCGCACAGAAGTATCTGCCTGCAAAAATGATTTTGCCTGAAAAAAACGGAAAGGCAATTACCATCGAACATTTAGCTACTGCACATTCCGGACTTACCCGCATGCCCTTGAATTTTAGTCCGGCCGATCCTGCCAATCCTTACATTGATTATCGCGAAGAGGCACTCACAGCCTTTCTCAGTAACTGTGAATTAACACGCGATCCAGGGACTCAATACGAGTATTCAAACTTAGGCATGGGCCTACTCGGTTATATTGTTACCCGAATTGAAGAAAAACCCTTTCCAAAATTAGTAACTGAACGTATTACCAAACCACTTTCTATGAATGAAACATTTGTAAGCGGTACGCAACGCGAAAAAAGATTGGCAATCGGCTACGCTGAGAACATACCGGTGAAAGCATGGACGTGGGATAATGAAAGTGTGTTGACCGGTGCTGGTGGATTGATATCAAACACAGAAGACATGATTAAGTTTATGGTTGCACAACTCAAAACTGATAATACACAACTTTCAAAAGCATTTCAACTAACACACACAGCCCGCGCGGATGCTGGAGCGATGAAGATTGGCTATGCGTGGCACATCCGCAATCAAAACATAGTTTGGCACAATGGCGGCACAGGTGGGTTTCGTTCTTTTGTCGGATTTGATAAAACTAAAAACAAAGCTGTCGTAATCTTAACAAACTCAACAACCGGTGCCGATGACCTTGGATTTAATTTGCTTGATGAACAATCCGATCTTAAGGTGTTAAAAAAACCATTAGTAATTACAGAAGCAATACTCAAGGAGTATGTAGGCACCTACGAGATTATGCCCACATTTAAAATTGATGTAACACTAGAAAATGGAAATCTATCCATTCAAGCAACTGGCCAACCTAAAGTAGCGGTTTATCCTGAGTCGGAAAGCAAATTCTTTCTTAAAGTAGTGGAAGCTCAGATTGAATTTGCACGCGATGCAAACAACAAAGTTGAGAAACTAACCCTGTATCAGGGTGGTGCTGTAATGCCTGGTAAAAAGGTGAAGTAAACTTTACAGATTTTCCACAACCAAATTATGGTTGGTATAAATGCAAATATCCGCAGCGATACCAAGACTTTCGCGCACTATCTCCTCAGCAGAAAGATGTGGAGCATGTTTCTTTAAGGCCAATGCTGCTGATTGCGCATACATAGAGCCTGAGCCAATTGCTGCAACCTGATTATCTGGTTCTAATACATCTCCGGTTCCGGAGATTACCAGAATTTCATCTTTGCTGGCAGCAATCAACATAGCTTCCAGTCTTCTTAGAAAACGATCGGTGCGCCAATCCTTAGCTAACTCGATGGCAGCGCGTTTCATGTTGCCTCCGTAAGCATTTAGTTTTTCATCAAAGCGATCGAGCAAGGTAAACGCATCGGCAGTAGAGCCGGCAAATCCGGTTATCACTTTTCCATCTTGCAGCTTGCGAATCTTTTTTACGTTGCTTTTGGCAACTGTATTGCCCATTGTAGCCTGGCCATCGCCACCAATAGAAATTTTTCCATTGTGCAACACAGCAAGTATTGTGGTAGAATGAATTTTTTGCATTTTTTAAGAGATCAACTTGGTGCCTTTTTACGCAAGACGTAATGATGCTAAGAACTATACCCCATCGTCTTTGTCCTCACAGACCATCTTCTATTAAATCAAAATCCTAACTGGATCTTCCAAAAGTCCTTTCAACGTTTTAAGGAAAGCGGCTCCGGTAGCGCCATCAACAACACGATGATCGCACGATAAGGTTACTTTCATAATGTTACCAACGGCAAGCTGTCCATTCTTTACAATGGCTGTTTCTTTAATTCCACCTACCGCAAGTATACAAGCATCGGGGGTGTTAATGATTGCAGTAAATTCTTCCACACCAAACATGCCGAGGTTAGAGATTGTAAACGTACTTCCCTCCCATTCGCTTGGTTGAAGTTTTTTATCATGAGCCTTCTGAGCCAATTCTTTTACCTCCACCGCTATGTGTGAAAGTGATTTGTTATCCGCAAAGCGAATGACGGGAACTAGAAGACCATCTTTTACTGCAACTGCAACACCAATATGGATATGACGGTTTTTACGAATCTTATCTCCCATCCAACTTGAATTGACATCAGGATGTTGACGAAGGGCCGCAGCCGTTGCTCTTAACACAATGTCATTAAAAGAAATCTTAACTGGAGCAATCTCATTAATACTCTTGCGAGCTTCAACGGCTTTATCCATGTTTATCTCCATAGTAACATAGAAGTGTGGAGCCGTAAACATGCTATCAGAAAGTCTGCGTGCAATAGTCTTGCGCATTTGCGATACTGGCACTTCTTCAAAACTTTCTTCACCCACTACACTTGGCAATACTACCGGAGCAGATGTTTTACCAGCCGCTGCAGGAGCAGCCGAAGGCTTGAACGTTTCAACATCGTGCTTGGTAATCCGGCCACCTTCTCCAGAGCCTTGAATTTTATTTATATCAAACCCAAGATCTTTCGCCATCTTCTTAGCCAAAGGCGATGCCTTCAAGCGGCCATTCGATTCTGACGAGGAAGTTGTTGATGATTGCGTTGATGATGTTGTTTCTGCAGGTTTACTTTCAGTAGTTGTCGCTGCTGCGGACTTAGAACCTCCTGATGCTTTTGCATTGTGCGCCTTTAACAATGTTTGCCAATCGGCATTTTTTTCTCCAATAATAGCAAGCACACCATTTACAGCAACTGCTTCTTTCTCTTTAGCACCGATATACAAAAGTGTTCCGGCATTATACGATTCATATTCCATCGTAGCCTTATCGGTTTCTACTTCGGCCAACAACTCACCAGTCTTCACCGTGTCGCCAACTTTTTTACTCCAGCTTGCAATAACACCTTCGTTCATCGTGTCGCTCATCTTAGGCATCAGCACGATTTCTGCCTTTATGCCTGAGGTATCAATTGATGCATCAGCGGAAGATGAGGCCACAGGTGCTTTAGATTCTTTGGCTGGCTCCGATTTATTTGCGGATGGTACCCCGTTTAATAAACTTTTAAAATCTTCGCCTTTATTTCCTACTATGGCAAGTATACCATCTATCGCGACAGCCTCACCTTCTTTCGCCCCCAGATATAATACAGTTCCTGCATTGAAAGATTCATAATCCATTGTGGCTTTATCCGTCTCGATTTCAGCCATCAACTCCCCCGATTTTACAGTATCTCCTACTTTTTTATGCCATTTAGCTATCACACCTTCCGTCATGGTGTCGCTCATCTTGGGCATGCGTACTATTTCAGCCATTTTTGAATTTCGATTTACGATTTACGATTCACGAGTATTGGGATTTAGCATTCCGAATATTTCGCAACTGCAACAAAAATAGGCCAATTTATGCTATTTTCAAGCACATCATTTATTTCGTTTTAGCCAAATTTTATCCCTAAAAATTAAAGGTGCCTAACAAAAACTCATAGCGGGTGGTTGCCGGACTGATGCCATAAGAATATCTAAAACCAACATCCATTTGTGGCAGTAATCGAATCACATTTATGTCGAATTTTATTTCGCCACCAACAGACTGATAACTTCTGCTATTTCCATTAAAGAGACTGTATTGTCCAAAGCCATAGTCCATAAATAAATTTGCCCGAACTCGCTGAAAATTAACAAGAGGTCCAATGTTAAAATCTGGATACCAGAGTGGAAGCGTATAATTGATTGACATGGAATAAAATTCCTTGAAGCGATTTACCGATTGACCGCGTGGCAAGGGTATCTTATTTCTAAACAAATAATCATCAAGGGATCTAGAAAAGTCAGTATGAACCAATGTATTTTGGTATGACCAATATCCCCAGAGAGAATGATGCTTTGCAAGTCCTGGAAAATAAAGGTAGTTAGTTATCGAAAATAAACCCCCTCCTAAATCACCACCATACGGTGTGTTGTAAAAGTTAACCGATAGGGTCTGCCCCAATTGGCTATTAATGTCGCGCCTGCTACGTTTCAACAATCTATAAATAGAAAGATTAAAATTGTTGTAGATCAAATTACCATTTCCCACATAATCAAAATATGGATAAACATTAAGAAAAGTCTTTCTTGCAACAAGGTTGCCATTTTGAGTTATTGTATCATATCTGGTAATCGCTGGAAAAAAGCGTTCGTTCGTTTCAGAATTTCCAAAATTAGAAACATGGGTAAATCCAATTGCGTTGCCAATGGTTACACTACTGAGATACTTCGACTTTGTTGTAAGGAGAGGAAGCCGAAAACCCAGTTCCATAGTTTCCTCTTTCCAATTGAAGGTTACATTCTTTACTTTGTTCACAAAGGTTGTGTCTTTTTGTTGAGTGATTAACCAATCTTGTTTTGCCACTTCACCCTCATTAACTGATCGGGTAGCTTTATAAAAATTCACATCAATAATCGGGTAAAATCCTTGATAGCTTACTCCTGCGTTCCATGAACCGGTGCGCTCATTAAGATCAAAAATATAACCTGCATTAATAGCCGTTGTACTTAAAACATCCCGCGAGGAAATTCCAAGCTCTACCTGAGTAAGGCTATTATCAACATACGCACCCCAGTTATATGGATTAACGAGATGCACAAACTTGGAATACTTCTTCACCTCAAAATTTTGGGTTGGAACATCACTCAAAAGATCATGATGTCCTTCCTGCTCCACTAAATGCTCAACGGTTTCGTCCTGAATTTTTTCAAACTTAGAAACTGATTTCCAAGTAGAGGGATCAAATTTTACTCTTACCACATTTAACCCATCAGCACTCTGCTCATTACAGTATAACCATTCGCCCTGCCTACTAATCGATGGATTGTATGCACCATACTTGCTGGATGTTATTTGATAATAACTGCTTGATGAAATATCGAAGGCATAAATATTATCAATACCACTGCGGGGCGAATTATATAACACGTAATTTTTGTATGGCATGGGATAGCCAATATTTTCGTTTGTAAACTCAGTGAGTGGCGTTACCTGATTTGTTGACAACTCAAATTTTGCAATTGCTTTTCCATTTTTATTAGTGATCAATGCAAAAAGTTCAGTGCCATTTTCAGCCCACTGAGGCATGGAGATAAAATCATTGGTTGGGTTTTCAAATGTTTGAACCAGAGAACCTGTTTCGTAACTTATAATAACTAGTCTGGTTTTATAATCTGTACCGGTTTCTATGGTAGCAACTTTTGTTCCGTCACGCGATATGGCTGCAGCAGCATAACGCGAATGTTGTGAAATTATTTTCCGATGATTTGTTTTTAAGTCGTACCCCATCAACACAGAATAAGTTTTTACTCGCCAGCGTGGATCATACCGATATTCGTTCCAGACAACCCGATGCGCAGCTGCGGACAGCATGCCTGTTGAGTTTATAACTCCAGGAGTCATGATCCGCTTTTCTTTTCCATTAGCAAGTATTACAAACTCTTCTATGTTTCCAATTCCCGATTTTAAAGCAAGCACTGAGTCGGTTCCTAATTCATAAGGATACTCATAGTCGGTATACGCTTTTGATTTTCGATTATTAATAATCTCGAATGAAGTGAGCGTGGTGCTTGCCAATTTTTCTTGCCATTGCTTTTGTTGATCAGCGGCCATCTCTTTATATAACTGACTTACATACAATCCCGTTTCTTTCTTTATAGATCTTGAAAATGTGTAAGGTAGAAATGGAACGTTCCATGCTCTACGCGTAATGTTTTCCCAAACATCCGCATTGCCGGTTTTCTTTCGTAGATAAGAAACCATATTGTAACCAAACACATAGTGATCGGGTATGTTGTTTTTATAGGATCTTAAGTATTGCTTGTCATAATCGAAGACCCTACCCTCTTGCAGATTGGTTCTATACAGAAGATTAAAGTTTGGGATGCGCCCTCTTCCACCTGTTGTAAAAGCAGTTTCAGTAGCAACGGCATCGCCTTCCCAAAACCATTGTGGCACAGCTGCATACGACATGGCCGAAAATGTATTAGCACCAAATAAATAGTAAAGCGCTCGGTTAAATCCCCGTTTGGCATGCTGAAACTGAACTATGTGGCGATATTCATGCGTTGCCAATAAATTTAACCAGTCCAGATTACCCATGAAATTATAATTCTGCGAGGGCATTCCAAAAAATTCAGCTCTGCGCGGAGCAATAGAAACAAATCCATTACTAACTGCTGATTGATTTTGGAGAATGATTGAAATCTTTTTGGGTTCAACACCCATCGACTGAGTTTCGGGTGTGCGAATGTGCTCCATCGTGTTAGCCATTCGTTGCGCCTGCTCCTCAAAACCTGTAGGAAAAAGTATTTTGAAGTTAGGCGAATTGATCTGTTTCCATTTTAGCGCAGGATTATTTTCTAAGACTAGCGTGCGCTGACTATAGCCGGTGAAAGTATAAATAACTAAGAGGAAGGAAAATCCAATACTTCGAATCATAAATGCTGCTAAACCCAATTTTTCAGATTGTAAGCTACATTAGGTTTATGAAAATTGCTATCTCAAAATAAAAGGTCTTTTACTAATTGGCGAGATTAAAAAACTCAATTCTCACTCAATTCATCCAAACTTTTAAACTTTCGCCCCAAGCTTTTAACAGCCCCTACATTGAAGAACCCCAAAACTTTAGAGCCAGTAGGATTGGTATTAATAATATTTGTATCTACGTTGGCTAATGGGGTTGCAAACAGTTCGCCAAAACCACCGGGACGATTAGTTTGTATTACCGCCTGGTTCAAAAAGTTAAACCCTGACTCAGTTACAGATTGAATTTCAACTGAAACGGAATCGCCAACAAGGTAGGGCGATAAAGTCTTCCCATCTTTATCTTCATCAAATGGGTTGATGGCTCTTCGAATGGGAACTATAAAAGGAACGCCATTAAAATTTCCACCTTTGGAAAAGCCGGCATCATAAGCCGTAATGATTTCACTGGTTTTAAGTTGCTGCTTTCCATTTTTGAAAAACTTTACCCAATAAGAATCTCCAGGCTCAATCGGATCGGTAGACCAAAACTCGGCTTGATATTGATCGTCAGCAAACTGCCCACCTTTCACAAGAAAAAAAGTAATGCTATCAATAACTGGTGCACGCCCCATGCGCGCTTCAGAAACAAAATTTTCAGAACCAACTTGCACGGATAGATTATAGTTAAGGCCTACTTCACCAAATACTTCGTTGCCGATGGGTGTCCAAACGTAAAGCCCAGGTTCTGTTTCAAGAAATGAATACAATTTTCCATTGGTGTCGGTGACACTAATGGCTGCAGCACTTACACCTTGTGGTAACACACTTTCAAAATAAGGTTGCGAGCGTGTGAGTTTAATTTTTTGTGTGCCTGGCGCATCATTAAGCCAGGCATCAATAACAAGCACAGGCTCTGCTTTTTCTAAATCAGGATGAATTACATCATCGCATGAAAAAATAAATAATGCAATTGAAAAAATGCTTAGCGTAACTATTGAATTATGTTTCATAAATCAAAACTTAAAATTGTAGGATACTGAAGGTACTACTGTACCGATAATGGATAACTGCCGGGCTTCACTATTAATAGGGCTACCTTGCGCCACTCTATCTTTGCCTTGAGTGAAATAAATTGAGAATGGATTTTTTCTACCATAAAGGTTATAAACGCCAAATACCCAATAGTCACTATTCTTTCGTGCCTGGCCATTTCGCTTTACAGTTTTGCCTTCCAATCTAAAAGAAACATCTAACCGATGATAGGCCGGCAAGCGAACATTGTTGCGGCTTTCAAGCGCATTGTATGGAATCAAAATATCCTGAACAACAAAACGCGAGGTTGGAAACGTTGAGGGTGTGCCACTGACAAAAGTAAAATTAGCTGACGCTGACCAACGCTTGTTCAAATCGTAAAACCCACTGAGTTTTAAGTTATGTGTTTGATCAAACCTTGCTGCGTACCACTCACCGCGATTGATGCCATTAACCTTAAGTTCGGTGCGGGCAAGTGTGTAGGATGCCCATCCTGTAAATCGGCCCACTTTCTTTTGCAGGTAAAACTCAATACCATAAGCGCGGCCTTTTCCAGATAATAAATCCCCTTCCAAAAATTCGTTAATCAATAAATCGGCACCATCTATATAATCAATTTGATTTTGCGTGCTGCGATAATATGCTTCCGCTGAAAATTCAAACTTTTTATCCTTACCAAAATCGCGGAAGTAGCCAACCACCCATTGATCGCCCAACTCGGGTTTAATAGTATTGCTGGTGGGAGTCCAAACATCCAATGGATTGGATGCAGTGGTGTTAGAAATTAAATGTAAATATTGCACCATGCGGGTGTAACTAGCCTTTATCGAACTCACCTCATTTAATTCGGCTTTTATTGAAAAGCGAGGTTCGAGATTATGATAAGTTGAGGTGGCTTGCCCACTCTCAAATGATTTTTCGCCTATAACCGTCCGCCTTCTTCCTGGTATGGTATCGTTATAAATAAATTGCTTACCCGGACCAAAACTCGTGAAATGAGAGTATCGCAAACCATACTCAACTGAAATACTAGAAGAGAGTTGTTGGCTATTTGCAAAATAAATAGCTGATTCTAAATTGTATTTTTCAGGTAAGCTGATATCAATTCTATTTCCGTTTGAAGTTCCATAAGCATTGGCCGGTTCAAAAGAATAATAATTTGCTTCGGCACCAAACGAAATTTCATTTTTGGTATTTAGAAAATAACTGAACGAGGGTTTGAACGTGAGATTTCGAATAGACGATTTCCAACGAAAGTTATCGCGCTCATTTTCCCCAAACTGTAACGAATAATCATAGCGGCTAAATATGCCCGAAAAGTTTGCAAACAACCGATCATTAAAAATTTTATTCCACCTAACTGTACCCGTATTGTTTCCCCACGAAAAGCCTTGATTGCCATCGAAGAAAAACTTATCGCGCCCGGTATAACCCGACACATAAATTCTATTTCGCTTATTAATGTTATAGTTTGCTTTCCCGGTAAAGTCATAAAAATTTAATGCCCCGCCATCTTTCAAAACATCAACAAACGGGCGCGCCAAAATATCAGCATACGAACGCCTGCCTGCAACAATAAAAGAACCTTCGCCTTTAAATAGAGGACCTTCAACGGCTCCCCGGCTAAAGATTGTTCCTACCCCGCCATTCGCCTCATAGGTTTTATTATTTCCTTCTTTCATACGCACATCCAACAACGATGAAAGGCGACCACCAAACCTTGCCGGAATTGCACCTTTATAAAGTTTAATATCTTTAACAGCATCGGGGTTAAAGACTGAAAAGAAACCCAATAAGTGCGAAGAGTTATAAACTGCTGCCTCATCTAACAAAATCAGATTTTGACCTACACTACCACCCCGCACGTTGAATCCTGAGGCGCCTTCGCCAACCGTAGATACACCTGGCAATTGAATTAAGCTTTTAATAACATCAGCTTCACCTAAAAATGCAGGAATTCGAATAATGGTTTTTACATCTAAGCGATTGGTACTCATCTCCAGAGCTTTCACCCCTTGCTCATCTTTGGTTGAACTGACTACAACCTCTTCCAGCTGTTTCCCTTCCGCTTGCAACTCAATATCAATACGCACATTTTCCGTTAACACCAACGTTTTTGCTTGCGTAGCGAATCCTATATAACTATAGGTAACATCATAGTTGCCGGGCTCAATAGTGATGGAATAAAATCCGTAAACGTTTGTGGTAGCCCCGGAAGCCAACGACTTTATGTATATAGTGGCTCCAATTAAGGCTTCACCATTAGCGGCATCCTTAATATATCCGCTTAATGTAAATTTAGGCTGTGCTAAAGCCGATGTGCCGGCAAAAAGCAAAAAGAAACAAAGAAATTTTATACGCATAGTTAAAAACAGGAAAGACGGAAAAATTGGCAAATAGTTACCTTTACGGAAAATTAATTGACCATACTAATAAGAAATAATCAGGAAAAATGTTTAAAAAAATAAAAGAATTCTATAATGAGTACAGAGCCTATGTTCGGGTTGATTTGGTTATGTATGGGGTAATGATTCTTTTAATAATTTTATATTTCATCTATACGGTAGCAACCACTTAAGCACCCCTTACAATAAAATCTCTTTCACATTACTTCTTATTTTCTCAGCCAGTTCATCAGTTGGTAAATCATTCATATCCGTACCAAACGGGTCCTCAATCTCTTCTGCAATAAGTTCAACACTTAATAGCACAAAGGTTATTAGCGTTACAATAGGTATGGTAAGATAGCCTGAGGTACTAACAAAACCAGCAGGCAATGTGACTACATAAATAAAAATAAACTGCTTTATATACATACTATAATTGTAAGGAATGGGTGTATTTCTAATGCGCTCGCACGCTCCCATAATATCCATAAACTCTTTTAACTCCTTGTCGAGAATAAAAAGTTGATCGCCTGAAATTCTATTTTGCTTATACAACGTATTTATCCGCTGGTACATCATCAATGACAGCTTGTTGGGTATGTGATTGAAGGTTTTTAGTTCACTTATAAAATTTTCATCCACAACATCCAACTCTCCTAACTTTACACCTTTGCGCAAGTGTTCTTTTACAGCAAACCCAAAATTGGGAATCATTATTGAAAACCATTTTCTGGTTTCACTATCATCCTTATCCAAAAATGCATCAAGTTTAATGGCTAATGTTCTTGTATTATTCACCATACTGCCCCAGAGTTTACGACCCTCCCACCATCTGTCGTATGAAGAATTGGTGCGAAACACCAGGAATAAACCAAGCACTATACCCAACAAGGAGTGCATCGTAATGGTGCTATGAAAATCACTTTCGTGGAAGCGAAGCACCTCAAGTAACAAATAACAAACTCCGGCTGTAAAAAGTGTTATGATTATAAGAGCCGGAGTAAGCGTGCGCATAACACCCCGGCTATAGGCATGAAAAATCAATGAAAACCAGACTTTGGGATTGTAATTAACCATAACCGCTTTAAAATAGCCCTAAATATAAGCCTAATAAAAAAATATTTTTAAACAGTAGAGTGAATTGCAAGTAAGACCCTCAAGGATGTTGGCAAACTGAAACAAAAATAGCTGCTGAACTTGGCAAGCATCTTGTTATTAACGAATTTCGGCTTTTTAAAATTCAATTTATGGTTAGAATACTGGTGGTGTTGATTTTGTTTTCATTTACCGTAAAGGCACAAACAAATTATCTGGTTACTTCAAAAGCAGATACACTTTATGGTGAAGTAAAGGTTCTTACCTACGATGAACTTGATCGGGCTCAAATTAATATTGATAAGAAAAAGAAAACATTTACCGCCCTGCAGGTTTTGTCTTTAAACATTGAAGGCCAGGTATACAAGCCCGTTCAGTATGACAAAAGCATTTTATTTATGAAGTTGCTTAAGTCAGGATACCTAAGTTTGTATGCTTACCGTTTACCCAATCAAAACAACTATGACGGTCGGTTTTTCATGAAACTGGATGGCACAACGTTGGAAGTTCCTAACCTTAATTTTAAAAGAATTTTAAGTAAATATCTAGAGGACTGTGAGTCCATATCCTATAAAGTGAAGGAAGGTGAATTGGGAAGAAAAGACCTAGACCAAATTATTGATGACTATAATTTATGCATGAGCAACAAAAGTTCTGTTGCGCTATCGGCAGCCGCACCTCACGTTATTATTTCCAATGAAGGAACTAAAGCAATTGATGCAATATTAAAGAAAGCAGAGGGTGAAGATTTTCCATCAAAAAAAGATGCACTTGATCTGTTGCGAGACATAAAATCGAAAGTAGAAAAAAACGAAACAGTTCCTAATTATCTAACAGAAGGTTTAAAATCTTATTTAAGTAGTGTGCCTGCGCTTTCTGATGATCTTGAAAAACTCTTGAGTTTACTTAAGAAATGAGGGTAAGTATTTTTTGATTACGTTAGGAATATCCTTTCTGCTTTGCCAAAAAGAATAGGCGCCACATACAACAACGATTAGTGCATAAATAAATAATCGCCCACCATCTTCTTTTACTTCAATGCCCAATAAGGTCAGGTGCATACTTAATGCCCCAGCCATTAGGCCAACCGCCAACAAGGAACCAATCCAAACCGTTGCCGGGATTAAAATTAGAATGGACGCTATCAACTCAAGCACACCTATGCCAATTCGTCCCCACGGCTCCATCCCCACTGTAGTAAAAATATAGACAGACTCTTCAGAAGCTGTAAACTTAAAGTAAAGCGTTTGAGCCATAATGAAGGCTGCAATTATTCGGGCACCCCAATAGAGGATGGGTTGTAAGTTTTTCATAATTATGCTTGAAGGTCGATGCTATATACGCAGTCAGTCAACTAAAGATTGTCAAGCAGATGACAGAGCAATATCTTTCAATGAAGAATCAAATCTATCCAAGGCGGATATTTATAATCTTCCCAAAATCAACTATCGATTATTAGATGGTTTTAACATCTCAAATATATCAGAATTGAACGCTATTAAAAGCACCAAAAAACCTATTGCAAGAAAAGCTACAAACATGTAGGTGACAACATAAACTCCAAAACCTTTTAAAAATGATTTAATCTTTCCCTGCTCGGCAAATAGGTTTGCATAGGCATATGAGGTGAAGATAATAGTAATTAATAATTGAATCCAAGTAAACAAGAAATGTCCACTTACCGCATATAAAATCAAGCTGAAAATGCTTATCCAGTAAACATGACCCTGAACAAAAAATGGTAAAACCATGTGTTCAACATAGTTTAAGTCTTGCTTTCGAAAAAATAAAAATCTTGAACAAAATGCAAAAATAGGTATCATCATAAATGAGAACAATTTTAGGTTGTCAGACATCAACTTCAACATCGATTGAGAAAAATGTTCTTGTCCGCTACCAACCTTGGCTTGTGGAGCTATCCCCAAATCGCGACCCGATTTCATAAACTCCATAACATCAATATTAAAAAGGCTGGCTACCAAATACATCAATGTTATCATTAGAAAAAAATACCCCACAGGCCCATAGTAAGCAACCCTGTTCCCTTCAATATATTTTCTTGATACTTCCCCTGGACGCATTGTGATATCGCGGAGCGTGCGAGGAAACATTCCATCAAAGCCGTAAATACGTGCCCAGAAATCATTCCAACCCTCCTTTACAGAAAGTCTTTTTACAGTTTGTCGCTGCCCACAATTAGAACAATAATTAGATGAAACTTCTGCTGAGCAATTGATGCACGTCATTTTATATGGTTAGGTGATTCGGCAATTACTGTTTAAATCTAAACTCGTAAATCGTAATTTTCAATTCGTCCTTCATTATTTATCTAACCACTCCTTAAATTCCTGAACCCGTTCGCGCGCAACAATTACATCGGCATCGTCACTGGTTTTCAATATAAGTTTTATCCGGCTGTTCGTGTGACTGATCATATCCTGAACACCAGCCATACTTACAATATATTTCCGATTGATTTTAAAATATTGAGCCGGATCAAGCAATCCTTCCAATTGATCTAAGGTAAAATCAAGAATGTGTTTACGCCCGTCCTTTGTTTGGGCAAAGGTTGTTTTCTCTAAACTAAAAAAGAAAAGAATCTCCTTTACTTCTACCGACTTCAAATGCTCACCCACTTTTATAACAAAGCGTTCCTTATATTTTTTGGTAAGCATTTGCATGGCGTAGCCAATACTCTCAAGCATTTTGGCCGGAGCAGCAGGTTGTTGGGTAAGCGTTTGGTATTTCTTATAGGCTGCTGTTAGCTCTTCTTTATCAATAGGTTTAAGGATATAATCGATGCTATTCACTTTAAAAGCTTTGAGCGCATATTCGTTGTAGGCAGTTGTAAAAATTACCGGGGTTCTAATTTCTACTTCCTCAAAAATTTCAAAACTTAACCCATCGGCTAATTGAATATCCATAAAGATTAAATCGACCGTATTTTGAGAAAGCCATACTACAGATCGTTGCACGGAATCTAAGGTAGCCACCAGTTGAATTTCGTCATGAAGCTCGCGAACTAAATTCCCTAATCGCTCTGCGGCCAGTGGCTCATCTTCAATAATCAACACTTTCATACGACTTCAATCATGGGAATTACAACTACAAATTTTCCTTCCGCTTCAATCACCTCTACTTTATGTTTGTTTAAAAATTCATATCTCTGCTTTATGTTCTCAAGCCCAAGGCCCTGTGAATCCTCGGCCAACACTGCTTTACGCCTCAACGAATTTTCGATGATAATTTTCTTGTCGCGATTATAAACGCGAATCGTTAACGGATGATCTTCCGAAATTTCATTGTGTTTGATAGCATTCTCAACCAACATTTGCAAAGCCATCGGTGCAACCATGCTTTTAACATCTGATAACTCAATGCTAATTTTAAGTTTATCGCCAAACCGGATTTGTTGCAGAAATACGTACGAATCCAAAAAATGAATCTCTTCTTCAAGTTGAACTACTTCCTTATCGCGACTAGCCAACACATAGCGATATACTTCAGAAAGTTGCTTAATAAATTTTACCGCCTTGTCCTGATCCTGATAAACCAGATTGGTAAGGGCATTTAAACTATTAAAAAGAAAATGTGGATTAACCTGATTTTTTAAATTATTGTATTGAGCCTCCATACTTTCTTTTTTATGTCGCTCCGCATCTATTGCCACTTGGCGCCAGTTAGCAAAAAACATGCGCCCTGTCATAAACAGTGTGATGATGAGAGTAATTACTATGGTAATGTAATAGGTCTCTTCTATCCCATCCCCTAGAAAAAGTCCAAATGCAGTTCCAAAAAGAAATATTAAACCATAAACAACGCCCAAGGTGTAAACCACCATCCCAATTAAACCTGCAATCAATCGGGTTACAGTTTGCTTTTCCCATGGAAAATAATAATTCAATACGCAACTTACATACGCATTACCAAGCCAAAGCGCTACCCACATAAGGGCAGTGAAGCAACCAATCCAGAATAATTGAAATATACTTGGGCAACATCCTCGCCAGATGAAAAAACTCATAACAAACCCACACAGGATCGCCCAAAAAATGGATTTAAGGTTCTCTTTTAAGAATTGAAGCAACGAAGGCATGATGCAAATTATACTATTATTTACTATGATTCTCTTTAGTCAAAGATTCATAGATTTTTTTTCTTACAAGCTAATAATCTGTGGCTACTAACCTTATGTTTTCTATACGTCTATGTGTTTACTGTTATTTACAATTTTGTAATACACCAAGGTTCATTTCCTTTCCCCATCTTGGTGCCAAAGGATTTTCGGGTTCTGCCGCTGATTCAAAAATTGCTGCTGCCTTATGAGCGGTTTCGCAAGCCTCTGCGGGTGGTTGATTAAAAAATCGCGCAGTGCCCAATTGCATTTGAGCCATCAGCGACAAAGCCCGTGGATTCTTTGGATTCATTCCAATTGCTTTGCCGAAAGTTTGCATAGATAGTCCAGAAAATTTCTGGCCTCGCGTTGCCGGATCAACCGTTACACGAATCATGTGAACGAATCCTTCAAGAGCCACCAACTCCGACTCCTCAGGCACGAGTTGTTTTCCTTTCTCTATTGCAGTAAGTGCAAGATCGAGATACGCGTCTTTTTTTGAACCTTCCTTTTCAGTAATGGCCATCATGATGTTTCCAAATCCAGAATAGTAGTATGGCTCCCATTTTGTTTTCTCAGCGCTAGCAATCCGATCGAATGCATTAACGGCTACCTGATACTCATCAATTGTTTTAGCTGCGTAAACTGCTTGTACTTGCTTACCCATTTGGGCAAAATACTTATCATCACTGGCAAAAGTTGAAATTGAAATGATGACTGCGAAAAATAAAATAACTGTTCTCATAATGGTAAAAATTTAAGGTTATGGATTAAAGATTTGGAAGTTGATTGACTGATTTATTTTTGCTGATTGTGATAAATACACCTATGAATAAAAACCGAGGCGCAGCCTGACGGGTAGCGCGACTAGCATAAACTCCCTGATCATTGGTTGTTGAGCTATACTGATACCCAAAAATATTATCATGCCCCAGCAGGTTTGTGCAGGATAAATAAATGATAAGATTACTCTTGGGTAAGTAGGCAACGTTGGCACTTAAGTCCTGATAAGCAGGAGTTTTGTCAGAATTAAATTGGTCAGAAGATTTGTTAGGATTATAATACGTGCGACCGCTGCTATAGCTATAGGTAAATCCTAACTGCATTTTTAATGCGGTAAGAAAATGTTTGTACACGAAAGAGAAATTATGTGCCGATGCAAAGGAAGGTGTTGATACACGAGGAAAATTCAGATAATCACGCTTTGTATCTAAGTATGAATAAGAAATCCAATAGTCGGCATTTTTTATTGTCTCATTATCGCGCCAGAAAAATTCAACCCCTTTTGCAAATCCGGAGCCTGAGTTAGTAAGTAAAGTTGGATTGCCCTTTTCAAACTTGATCAGCTGATCATACTTTTTATAATACGTCTCTACCCGAAAAGTTTTGCGGTTGGTAATAATCTGATAGTTCAATATAAAGTGTTCGGCCTTTTCAGGATTTAATTGATTATCAATTCGCACGTATTGATTTTGGGGCGATTGCCTAAACGTTCCATAAGCAAACGAGAACTGGCCTTGCTTGCCTGGCTTGTAAGCCAGCGACACGCGCGGGTCAAGGCTCGTGTAATTAGTTAATCCATTTGCCTCAAGTCGTCCACCCGCTTTTACTACAAAGTGATTGTTTGCATAATACTCTGCTTCGGCAAACGTTGCTGAGATGGGTTCATGAAAAGTTAACGACTCGTTGGTACCTGTAATTGAATTATATCGCGTTGCTTCGTAATTACGATTATAAAACTCCGAACCAAACCGAACCTCTAACTGATTAGACACAGAATGTTCAGCTACTACTTTAGCATGCAGTCCTTGTTCGGTTTCACTCAACGGGCTGCCATCAAGCTTTAATTTATTTTGGTTGAATGAATACGATAACCCACCACGTATAGACCAATTCGCGCCAAGCGATTGTTGATAAGTGCCATTGCCATACCGGTAGTAATTGTTTTGATCAAGCTGTTGCTTGATGCTTGGATCAAGAACATCATGATTAAATAAAGAGAAAGAAGTTTGATTAAAATTTCCGAAGAACTTAAACATGCCATCCTTACCTATCTTTTGACGGTAGGCCGCACTGCTTTCCAATGAAACAGGTGGTGTTTTCCAGTCTATAACTTGATTGATTAACCCAAAGTATGGAGTAATGTTTGTGTATTGAACCTTACCCGAAACCGAAGCACGATCCCAAGCCTGAGTATGTGCAACATCGGCACCAACCGAAAGAATGCCAATATCTGTTTGATTCATCTCAGCAATGTCTTTCGAGTTAAGCACCAATGCCGATGAAAGAGCCTGGCCGTACTCGGCTGAGTATCCACCTGTGCTAAAACTTGTTCCCTTAAACATGAATGGAAGAAATCTTCCGCGTGATGGTGTATTGGGTGCTGATGGTGCATAGGCATCGAGCACCACCATGCCATCAATAAAAGTTCGGGTTTCAGAACCATCGCCCCCGCGAACGAATAACCTTCCGCTCTCGCCCACCTTTGTTGTTCCCGGCAAGGTGTTTAATGCACCTGCTATATCGGCAGTTGCCCCAGCGGTTGTCGCAATATCAATGGCTTTTAAAATTGTTCTTCTTTTTTCTTCGCCTGCTGTAAATGAACCTGCAGAAATAACAACGCCATCAAGTTGATTGATTTCTTCTTTTAAGATTACTTCAATTTGAATTTCGTTACCGGATAGCTGAACTGATTGTGAAAAAGTCTTGTACCCAACAAATGTAGCTTCCAAAATTTGACTGCCAGATTCCTCAGATACGAAAGAGAATTTTCCCTCAATCCCTGAGCTAGTGCCATCATACGAATCTTTAATCAGGATATTAGCCCCGGGCACAACCTCGCCTTTATCATCTTTTACAGAACCAGAAATTTTTGTTTGTGCCTGGGCTGTAAGAACAAGGCAAGTTGAAAGTAGGATGGTGTAAATAAGTTTCATGCGTAACGTTTTGTGCGATTACACGGTAAAAGTGGGTTGCCCATACCTTCTTTAATAAAAGAGGTTACCGAACTGTGGAATGGGTGGGATGAGTTGTCAACAAATTAAAATTCGACAATAGTTTAGGTTTTGTTTTTGGTTGGATACTATTCAAAATGTCAATTCAGGCTAAGGGTTTTCAACCCTCGGCTCTTGAAAAAAAGGGTTGAAAACCCTAAATGCTTAGCTCTGACTTGTGCACAGCTGCGACAATTTGAATTGCACTAAATTGCATTTGCATTCACTTATCCATACTTTGAGACCGAAATAATCCGATCATGAAAAAAATTATCCTTGCCATTGTCTTTATCGCATCTAGTGCCACTAGCTACAGTCAGTCCGTTGATAAACTGATAACACAAAAAAACGTAACCCGAATTATCAAAACCCTAACGGCCGATGATATGATGGGGCGCTCGGCTAAGCGTCCTGAGCATATCGACAAAGCTGCGGCCTTTATCGAAAGCGAGTTCAAAACTATTGGACTTGCGCAACTACAAGGTTTGAAGACTTACCGGCAGGAATTCAAAAAAGATATGATTGCTCCACAGTCTTTAGAAGTTATAATCAACGGACAGAAAATTTCTACTGAGAATACATTGTTGGTTACTGAAAACACGCAGGTAAACATTACCCGTGGTGTAGGGGTAATTGTTATTCCATACGATACAACCATAAAAAATAAGCGCCAGTATTTACTAGGCAAAGCGTTTAACCTTACCCGTGATACTACAACAGCGTTTGTGTTAGTTGCACCAGAGTTCAAAGAAAATTTCAAAGAATTGAAAGGCTATTTCGGCAAACGGTTTACAAGCGGACGTAAAACCAATAAGATTTTTGTACTTGGCGTTACATCCGTTCTCTCTTATTCAGTTAAGGCAACACAGAAAATTGAAACCATTACCATGGCAAATGTTGTGGGCGTGCTTCCAGGCAAAAGCAAAGCTGATGAGATGGTGGTTTTTTCAGGTCACTACGATCACATTGGTATTGAAAACCCTATCAATGGCGATTCCATTGCCAATGGTGCCGATGATGATGCTTCGGGCACAACCGCAGTAATTGAATTGGCTCGCTACTTTAAAAAGATTAAGAACAATGAACGCACCTTAATCTTTGTTGCCTTTACAGCTGAAGAAATTGGTGGCTTCGGATCAAAATATTTCAGCGAGCAACTTAATCCCGATAAGGTGGTTGCCATGTTTAATATTGAGATGATTGGTAAGCCCACCAAATGGGGACAAAACTTTGCCTTCATAACCGGGTATGAGCGTTCCGACTTTGGTGAAATACTTCAAAAGAATTTAACGGGAACTCAATTTGAATTTCGGGCCGATCCTTATCCCGAGCAAAATTTATTTTACAGATCCGATAACGCAACGCTTGCGCGATTAGGAGTTCCGGCACACACCATCTCAACGGATGAAATTGACATCGATAAATTTTATCATACGGTAGATGATGAAATTGAGACTTTGAATATGGAGAATCTTACCGCTACTATTCGGGCTATCGCGCTTAGTGCCAAATCAATAGTAGCTGGTAAGGATACACCAAAAAGGATTGATAAGGCTACGGTGAGGTAACCCTCAAAATTCAAGATGCTTTGCCTATTTTTGCGGTTCTAATCACGCAGAACTAACACAAAATGGCCGAATACAGCAAAGACGAGATCAAGAACATTGAAGAAAAGTGGCGCAGCGAATGGAAGAAACGCGAGGTTTATAAAGTCTCGAACGATTCCTCTAAACCCAAATATTATGTGCTCGACATGTTCCCCTACCCGTCCGGGGCGGGATTACACGTAGGCCATCCCCTTGGTTATATCGCTTCAGATATTGTTGCCCGTTACAAACGTATCAAAGGATTTAATGTGTTGCACCCGATGGGCTTCGACTCGTTTGGATTACCAGCTGAGCAATATGCAATTCAAACGGGACAACATCCTGAGAAGACCACCAGAGTTAATATTCAAACCTATAAGCGACAGTTGAATCAAATTGGATTCTCATTCGATTGGGATAGAGAAGTGCAAACCAGCGATCCTAACTATTACAAATGGACGCAATGGATTTTCATGCAACTTTTCAATAGCTATTATAATAAGAAGAACGATAAGGCAGAAACTGTTTCAACCCTTGTTGAAATCATAGCGAAAGAAGGCAACAAAAATATTGATGCTGTTTGTGATGAAGAAACACCGAAAATAACATCAGCAGATTGGACTAAATTTAACGAAGCAGAGAAAGAAAATTTCTTACAGCATTATCGCATCGCTTACCGCTCAGAGACCATGGTAAACTGGTGTCCCGGCTTGGGGACAGTTCTATCTAACGATGAAGTTAAAGATGGGGTAAGTGAACGCGGGGGTTATCCTGTAGAGCGAAAGAAAATGTGGCAATGGAGTATGCGTATTTCTGCTTATGCAGAACGCATGCTTAACGGCTTAAATTCTATTGATTGGCCGGAAGCAATGAAAGAAATGCAGCGCAACTGGATAGGTAAGTCGATAGGCTGCGAGCTCTCTTTTGAAATTGAAAATTCAATATCTAAGATTGATGTTTTCACCACACGGATTGATACCATTTATGGTGTAACTTTTATGGTGATTGCTCCTGAGCATGAATTAGTGACCCAAATCACAACCCCATCACAAAAGGAAGAAGTTGAAGCGTATGTTGATGTAGCCAAAAATCGAAGTGAGCGTGAACGAATGTCGGAAGTAAAACGCATAACAGGTGCCTTTACAGGAGCGTATGCCATTAATCCATTCAATAACGAGAAGATTCCTGTATGGATTGCCGATTATGTATTAGCTGGTTATGGAACAGGTGCTGTTATGGCCGTTCCTTCAAGTGACACGCGGGATTATGCATTCGCAAAACATTTTAATCTTCCCATTATTGATGTGCTTGAAGGATCTACGTCTGATATTACCAAAGACAACTTCGATCCTAAATCAGGATCAATGATCAACTCCGATTTTCTCAATGGGTTAAATTGGAAAGATGCCATCGAAAAAGCTTTACAAAAAGTAGAGGAACTTGGAATCGGTAAAAGAAAAATTAACTACCGGATGCGCGATGCCATCTTTGGCAGACAGCGCTATTGGGGTGAGCCTTTCCCTGTTTATTATGAGAATGGGATTCCAAAACTTGTGGAGTCAAAAGAACTGCCAGTAACACTTCCAGAAATTAATGAGTACAAGCCAACTGAAACGGGTGAGCCTCCACTCGGTCGTGCAATAAACTGGAGTCATAAAGGCATGCCGTACGAATTAACAACTATGCCCGGTTGGGCAGGTTCAAGTTGGTATTGGTTTCGGTATATGGATCCTAAAAATGAAAACGAGTTTGTAAGTAAAAAAGCAGAACAATATTGGAAAGATGTTGACTTATACATTGGCGGAAGCGAACATGCTACTGGTCATTTACTTTATTCACGTTTCTGGTGCAAAGCCTTGAAAGATTTGGGGTTTGTGGATTCAGAAGAGCCCTTTAAGAAGCTGATTAATCAAGGGCACATACAAGGAGTTAGTGCGTTTGCATATGGATTCGGACCTGGAATAAAAATAAAAAACCCAGAAGCAATTCCTTCGGCAATGGAGAAGGGATGTAAGATTCTAAAAAAATATATCATCCCACAGAAATCTTATGATAAAGCAATTAAGGGCGAGTATGATTCAATTGTAATTGAAATTATCGAAACAAGGCTCAATGAAATTAGTCAATGGGGTTTAAGTGCAGAGCTTTCAGATGAACTTACAAGCTTTATTCCTTTTAATATTGACATTGAATTTGTAAACTCAATTACCAATGAATTGGATATTGATAGATTTAAAAATAGCTTGAGGTATAAAAGTTTAGGAATCGATGAATTGATTTTAGATGAAAGCAATAAATACATCTGCGGCCGAGAAGTCGAAAAAATGTCCAAGTCAAAATACAATGTTGTTAACCCTGACAGCATTGTTGAAAACTACGGTGCCGACACCCTTCGCATGTATGAAATGTTCCTTGGTCCATTGGAGCAATCCAAACCGTGGAACACAAATGGCATTGATGGCGTGTATAAATTTTTAAGACGTTTTTGGAATTTAGTCCACGATCAAACGGGTAAATTCGCGGTCAGTGATGCCGAGCCCACGCGTGACGAATTGAAAGTACTTCATAAAACACTTAAGAAAGTTGAGCAAGACATTGAAAACTTTTCGTTCAATACTTCGGTGAGTGAATTTATGATTTGTGCTAATGAATTATCCTCTTTGAAATGTAACAAGCGTAAACTCATTGAGCCTTTGGTAATTGCCCTCTCACCTTTCGCACCGCACATCTGCGAAGAGTTATGGGCATTATTAGGAAATAAGGAAACAGTTTTGAATGCTTCCTTCCCGAAATTTGATGAACAATACCTAATCGAAAGTTCATTTAGCTATCCGATCTCCATCAATGGCAAAGTTCGCGCTCAAATGGAATTTGCGTTGGATGTTCCCAAAGAAGAAATTGAAAAAACAGTATTAGCCTCGGAAGTCGTGCAAAAATGGACTGAAGGAAAACCACCGAAAAAAGTCATTGTGGTAATCGGAAAAATTGTGAACGTAGTGCTGTAGCCTTATTCAATTCCACAAAAATCAAAATCCAACGGGAAAACCGTTGGATTTTTTGTTGATCTCAAATGACAATAACTAACATTCATTCGCTTTCCATAACATTTTCTTACCTTAGCATTCTATAAAAAAACTACCATGCGTTATTCTAAAATCGTGGGCCTTGGCCATCATGTACCCGAAACAATAGTTACGAACGCGCAATTGTCCGCAATGATGGATACCAATGATGAATGGATAACGGAGCGCACTGGCATTAAAGAAAGAAGATGGATTGATCCCGCCAAGGACACCGTGGCTAACATGGCCGCAAAAGCTTCGCGCATGGCATTAGCGCGCGCAGGCCTAACCGAAAAAGATGTTGAGTTTATTGTGTTCGCTACCATCACACCAGATTATTTTTTTCCAGGATCAGGCGTGCTATTGCAACGTGAATTAGGACTCGAAAGCATTGGTGCTTTAGATATACGCAATGCGTGCTCCGGATTCATTTATGCATTGTCAGTGGCCGATCAGTTTATTAAGTCAGGCATGTACAAAACGATTCTTGTGGTGGGTGCCGAGATCCAATCAACTGCCATTGAACCCACAACACGGGGTCGTAATACGGCTGTTATCTTTGCAGATGGTGCCGGAGCTGTAATCTTAAAACCATCGGACAAGCCTGGAATTTTATCAACACACTTACATTCTGATGGTCGTTTCGCAGAGGATCTTTATGTACGAGACCCTGGCAGCAGCAGACCAAGAGAAGAAAGGCAGCCTGAGCAAATTCTGGATACCACACACTTTAAAGTAGTGATGAATGGAAGCCAGGTGTTTAAGCATGCCGTAGTTAGATTCATGGAAGTAATCAATGAAGCGTTAACTGCCAATGGCATGAAAAAAGAAGAAATCGATTTACTGGTGCCGCATCAGGCTAATCTTCGCATCAGTCAATTCATTCAACAAAAAATGGAATTGCCCGATTCGAAAGTGTATAACAATATTATGCGCTATGGAAATACTACAGCCGCTTCTATTCCCATAGCCATGAGCGAAGCATGGGCAGAAGGTAAAATCAAAGAAAATGACTTAATTTGTTTGGCTGCCTTTGGTAGTGGATTCACATGGGCTTCGGCCCTTATTCGTTGGTAATAGCAATTGATACTTAATTATTAGTCTGAATGAAAACTACAGCTTATAACCCCAGTCCGCTTGAAGTTGATTTTGCCAATTCATTGGTAATTCTTCAGAAGGAAATTGAAAAACATTTGCAAGACAATAAAATTGTGGGTGTGGAACCCAACCTGACCCGCGATAACCCGATGGTGAAATTTAACCTTGTGGATAAGGATGGCGACCCACACGAAATTGTTGTTCGCATCGTGCAAATACCCGATAAGTTTTAATCCTGTTGTGAATTAATCTCTCACCTTGTGTCTTTCCTAATCGTAGTCTTAAGTATTGTATTTCTGGTTTTATTGATCTCCTACTTTAAGATCAATGCTTTTCTTTCTTTTCTTATTGTCTCAATCCTGTGCGGATTATTTCTAGGAATTAATCCTGCCGATATTGAAAGCACTATACACAAGGGAATGGGCGACATGCTGGGATCGCTGGTAATAGTAATTCTTGCCGGTTCTATGTTAGGAAAGTTAGTAGCAGAAACCGGAGCCGCACAAAAAATTGCAACCAGCCTAATGACAATTTTTGGGCAATCGTATTTGCAATTGGCTTTATTGATTACCGGTTTTGTGATAGGCATTCCACTTTTTTATAATGTAGGCTTCGTGCTTGTGTTTCCGCTTATTGCATCTGTGGTGTATCGGTACAAACTTCCAGCACTCTACATTGGCATGCCCATGATTGCCGCTTTGTCAGTAACGCATGGCTTTCTTCCGCCACATCCATCGCCCTCGGCATTGGTGGCGCAGCTTAACGCCAGCATGAGCGTAACGCTGATGTATGGAGTTATGATTGCGATTCCAACTGTTTTAATTGCCGGATTACTTTTTTCTAAAACACTTAAAAAAATTCCCGCCACGGTACTTAAAACATTTCAAAAGGAAGGCATGCCAGAAGATCAACTACCAGGTCTTTTAAATAGTATCTTATCTTCCTTACTGCCAGTGTTGCTTCTTGCTGCTACAAGTCTGATTGATTTCACTGTCGATGAAAGTTCCTCGTTAAAAAATATCACGCAGTTCTTAAGTGGCTCATCGATTGTCATGCTTATTTCATTAATTATTGCCACCTATACCTTAGGCATTAGTCGCGGATTAAAGATTCCATACTTAATGGAAATCTATACGGATGCCGTCAAAGACGTGCTGATGATCATTTTGATTATTGGTGGTGCCGGAGCCTTAAAGCAAACGCTTATTCAAAGCGGGGTCGATAAAGAAATTGGTAATCTATTGGATGGTTTAAATATGCATCCCCTAATTCTCGGATGGTTGATTGCTGGCGCAATACGTGTCTGTGTGGGCTCTGCAACTGTTGCCGGACTTACCGCGGCCGGGATTGTTGCACCCTTATTAACTAGTCACCCGGAAGTAAATCCAAGTTTAATGGTGCTTGCCGTAGGTGCGGGAAGTTTAATGTTCTCGCATGTTAACGATTCTGGATTCTGGCTATTCAAAGAGTATTTCAATCTGAGTATTAAGGACACTATCCGATCGTGGTCACTTATGGAAACTCTTGTTGCCGTTTGTGGATTGATTGGAGTTATGTTGATCAACACTTTTATCTAAATTTATTTCTATGGAAAATCATACACCCGATCAACGATTTGATCAACTAAAATTAACGCTACCTCCACCTCCTACTCCACTCGGTGTTTACAAACCCCTTCTTCAAGTTGGAAACTTTGTCTATGTCTCTGGGCATGGCACGGTAAAAGAAGATCGCAGCTTAATCATTGGTAAAGTTGGGGTTGATCTGAATGCAGAAGAAGGAAAGCTGGCCGCGCAGCAAGTGGGTCTTGCAATCTTAGCGACTCTTAAAGCCAACTTAGGCAGTCTAAATAAAATTAAGCGGGTAATAAAAGTGCTAGGAATGGTGAATGCTGTGCCTGAGTTTGAAAGACACCCTTTTGTAATCAACGGCTGCAGCGAATTGTTTGCTAAAGTTTGGGGACCCGACAATGGCGTGGGTGTTCGCAGCGCAGTGGGCATGGGTTCCTTGCCGGATAATATACCAGTTGAGATTGAAGCTATGTTTGAATTAGAATAAATTAGTCGATAGTCAATTGTCCATAGTATTTAGTGCTTTAACTATGGACTATCGATTATTAAACTATAGACTAAAGAACTTTAACTATGGATTCATTATATAGGATCGATAATATCGAAGAACTTGATTCCCCTGCCCTTGTAGTATTTCCTGATCAAGTAAAAGAGAATATAAGGGTTCTTAAAGAATTTGTTCCTGATGTTACCCGCTTACGTCCGCACGTAAAAACAAACAAGTGTGCCGAAGTGTGCAGCATGATGATGGCCGAGGGAATTAAAAAATTCAAGTTTGCTACTATCGCTGAAGGTGAAATGCTGGCAAGCATTGGCGCACCTGATATTTTAATGGCTTATCAACCAATCGGGCCGCGCCAGCTTCGTTTTATAAATCTTGTAAAGAAATTTCCGGCCACAAAATTTAGCTGCCTGGTTGATAATGAACAAATAGCCACGCAACTTTCCGAATTAGCCGTAAAAGAAGACTTGGTGCTAAATGTTTTTCTTGACCTTAATGTAGGGATGAACCGTACAGGAGTGCTACCTGAAAATGCGCTAGTACTTTATAAGTTTTGTGAATCATTAAAAAATATTTCTGTTATTGGTTTGCATGCCTACGATGGTCACAATCGCGAAGCTGATTTAGCGGTGCGAACTGCCGGCTGCGATGCGGGTTACGAACGCGTTAAAAAACTTCATCAAAGCATCGAAAAAGAAAGTGGTAAAAATCTTACCATCGTTACCAGTGGTAACACGACCATTTCCATACACGCAAAAAGAAAAAATGTAGAGGTAAGTCCGGGCACGTTTATATTTTGGGATTATGGCTATCATAAACAATTTGCGGAGCAGCCCTTTGTATTCGCAGCCTTACTTGTAACCCGCATAATCTCCAAACCTGATGAAGAAACTATTTGTGTCGATCTTGGCCATAAGGCAGTAGCCTCAGAAAATCCGCTAGAGAATAGGGTTCACTTTCTAAATGCACCCGAATTAGTAGCCGCTGGCCATAGCGAAGAACACTTGATCTTAAAAGCTGGAAAAAACAATTCTTATAAAGTTGGCGATGTACTTTATGGCGTACCCTTTCACATCTGCCCTACTGCAGCGCTTCACGAAACACTCGCTGTAGTTGAAAACAATAACGTGGTGGGAAGCTGGCAAGTGGTAGCCAGGAAAAGAAAAATTTCAGTTTAATTCAAATGATTAAATAAATTCGAATCCTACTTATGATTGAATTTCTAGAAATTATAAAAACTGAATTATTTAACTTCTTCTCGCTGAACAAACTGATTGAATTAATTAACTCAGGAGATTATAGTTCATTAAAAACCTGGGCTGGCATAACAACGGTACTTTCTCCGCTTATACCCTTCATTGTTATACTAGAAATTATACTCGCATTTGGGCATAGAAAATTCAGTTCCGCTGAATACAAGATTCCATTCCTGATCTATATCTTTAATAGAATAGTAGGTCGCTACATCTCCTTTGGTTTAGTTGCCTATTGCATAGGAATATTTTCACCATACGCCCTTGTTAACGCAACACTCACCTGGTATTGGTTTATCTATGGGTACATCGCCTGGGAATTTTCACATTTTATATATCACTATCTGGCGCACAAGGTAAGATTGTTTTGGTGCCTACATTCAACCCATCATGCCCCAGAGCGTATGAACTTGTCTGTAACGTATGCACACTTTTTTCTTGAAGCACCCTATGCAGATTTCATAAGAACTTCAATTTGCATTTTGGTGGGAGTTCCTCCTGTTATGTTGTTTGCTATCATGTTTATAGATGGAACATGGGGCGGCTTTATTCATTTGGGTGAAAATTTTATGAAAGATGCGCGGTTAGGATTTCTTGGTAAGTTTATTCTTACCCCATCACATCATCGCGTTCATCATGCAAAGAATCCGCTTTACATGGACACTAACTTCTGTAACCTTCTTAATATTTGGGATCGAGTATTCAAAACTTATCAACCTGAGAAAAAGGAAATAGATATAGAATACGGAATTACAAGAAATATAAATTCACAAAATTTTTTAGACGTTTATTTTGGAGAACTTTACTATCTATGGAAGGATATCGCATCAGCTCCAGGCTTACTAAATAAGTTTTATTATATTTTTATGCCACCAGGATGGCATCATACAGGAGAGCACAAAACTGCGAATGTTATCCGAAAAGAATATTTAAAAAAATAACCTACTAATGGCTAATCGATTTATAGTTGATGCCCATCTAGACCTAAGCATGAATGCGATGGAATGGAATCGCGATTTACGCAAGCCCCTTTCCGAAATTCGGGCTAGAGAGAAATCATTAACCGACAAGCCCGATCGCGGCAAGGGTGTTGTTAGTTTTGAAGAATTAAGAAAAGGAAATGTTGGACTAGTAGTGGCAACGCAAATTGCTCGTTACGTTGCACCTGATAATCCATTGCCCGGATGGAATTCGCCTGAACAAGCTTGGGCGCATACGCAATCGCAAAAAATCTGGTACACCGAAATGGAGCGCGTTGGTGAATTAAAATCAATTACAGATTTAAACTCTTTGGAAAATCATCTTGCTGCTTGGCCATCCAACAAAAAAACAATTGGTTATCTTTTAAGTTTAGAAGGTGCTGATTCTCTTGTTACGCTAGATCATCTTGAAACGGCTTATCAATATGGACTGCGCGCAGTAGGCCTTGCGCATTATGGACCCGGCCGCTATGCCCAAGGCACGGATGCTACCGGAGGCCTTGGAGTAAAAGGCAAAGAGTTGTTAAAGGGAATGGAACGGCTCAATATTATTTTAGATGCCACTCATTTATGTGATGATAGTTTTTGGGAAGCATTGAATAATTTCAATGGGGCGGTTTGGGCAAGCCATAATAATTGTCGGGCTTTGGTAAATCACAATCGCCAATTTAGCGATGAACAAATCAAAGAACTTATAAAACGTGATGCAGTTATTGGTGGCGTACTGGATTCGTGGATGTTAGTACCCAACTGGGTGCGCGGAAAATCAACTCCGGCAAGCATGAATTCTACACTTGAACGATTAATCGATAATTACGATCATATCTGTCAGCTGGCTGGCAATAGTCATCACATTGGTATCGGTTCCGATTTGGATGGTGGTTTTGGTAAAGAACAATGTCCTATGGATATTGAAACGATTGCTGATTTACAAAAAATTAATACGCTTCTTTCGCAACGCGGTTATACGGCAACCGATATTGAGAATGTGATGAGTGGGAATTGGTTGCGCTTTCTAAGAAAAGCTTGGGCATAAAAAAAGTGCCACCTTTAGAGGCAGCACTTTTCGTTTCATTTTTCTTATTGATTCGGAGTTTCCATATTAACCTTTACCGGCTTTTCATATCCAAATAATTCATCTAACGTAAGTTGTCTTACCTTGCCATACTTTTGCAAATCTTTCAGGTTCAATTTATCTGAACCACCTAATACAACTACATTATACTTGGCCTTGCCTACATATTCATCATGAAATTTCTGAATATCATCCAATGATAATTTTTGAGCTTGCTCATAAACTTCCTTGCGAATATCATGATCCAGTCCTTTTCGTTGGGCATCTAAGTAATTGAAAAGGATACCGGTCTTTGTTATTCTTGCACTTTCAATGCGATTCATAATGCCACTCTTGGCAACTTCAAATCCATTTTCTGTACGCGGAAAATTTCGCAACAGGTTGTTTAATCCTTTCATTGCTTCTACTTGCTTATCGGCCTGGGTACCTACATAGCCATAGAAAAAATCATTTCCGGTTGGCTTATTAGCCGTGCCATAATAAGCAAAAGCTGAATAGGCCAATCCCTGCGCTTCGCGCAATTCCTGAAAAATTGGCGAACTCATATTGCCATCAAAATATTCATTAAACATTTGGGTAACAGGTATTCGCTCCTTATCAAAAGCTGGACCTTTGGTTAAGAAAATAATTTCAGCCTGTACCATGTCATAATCTGCCCAAAAAGCATTTTGCTCATTTACATCTTTCAAAACAAAATCTTTTGCTGGTGGTGCCGGCATAAGATTTTCGGGCAGTACATGATATTTGTTTAATGAAGCTACTAATTGCTCGCCCATTTTAGGCCCGTAGTAAAGTACTTTGTGATCAGTTTTTGTAAATCCTTTTATAAGATTGGTTAGTACTTCAGGCTTTAACTCACGCAATTGTTTATTGGAAAGTACATTGGTAAATGGAGACTCTGCTCCATACAATCCATAATTGATCAACCCCTCGTACAAAATAGCAAACTTATCCTTCTTAAGGTCATCGCGGGTTTTGAAGATTCCATCAATCATATTTTTCAACGCCTCCTCATCAGGCTTTGGGTCAGCGAGCAACTTTTCAAACAATTGAATGGCTTTATCCATATTCTCGCTAAGCCCACTTAGATAAATGTAGGTTTGATCCTCAGCGGCAAACACACCAAAGCTGCAACCAATCTTATAAAGTTCTTTTTTAAAATCTTCGGCAGACATTGTAGAGGTACCTATGTACTCCAAATACTCAATAGCAATTTTAAGTGTTGGATCATGGTTTGTACCTACATCCGACAGGTAATAAAGCGTGAACAATTCATTCTCTTTATTAGGTGTGTATAAAACCTGAACACCTTTATTCATCGTAAACTTTTCAATGTCTTTGTCATAATCGATAAATACGGGCTGCAATTTCTCTGGCTTATTCTTTAATAACTCTTCGTGGAAAGAAGACTTCGCTTCCTTATTAAGAACTACCCGGGTTATTTCGGGCTTTGTTACTTTTTGGGCATTCGCATCTTTGCCGTTTCGTTTATATACTACTGCATAATTATCTTTATAGTGCTCGTTGGCAAATTTTACGACATCCGCTTTTGTATATTTTTTTAATTCTTCCACCCCAGCCACAGCATCCTTCCAAGGGATGTTGTTAGTAAATGCCATTACCATTTCATCCGATCGCGACCAATTCTGTTCTGATTGCTGAATTTTATTTTTCTTTAAATCATTAATAACGGCCTCTAACAACCAGTCTTCAAACTCACCCTTTTTAACTAATTCAATTTGGCTAAGTAATAAATCCTTTACTTGTTCAAGCGTCTGCCCTTCGCGCGGCTTGCCAGAAAACGTATGAATTGAATAATCATTCATATTATTCACAAAGCTGCTTGGGTCAAGTACTTTTTGTTGCTGCTTTAAGTTTAAATCAATCAACCCTGCCTGAGAGTTGGTGAGGATCATATCGGTGAGATGAAGCAAGTCGGCATCGGTACTGGCCGTACCTCCAAATCTAAATCCAACATTCACCCACTCTGCATCAGGGCCAAACACTTCGGCAATGCGCTGGCTTGCTATTGGTTCTTCTTCCACCTTATTCCATATCGGTAATTGTTCATTGGGCTGCCAATCCCCAAAGTATTTATCAATAAGCGCAATCGTTTTATCATAATCTATGTCCCCGCTAAGGCAAACAGCCACATTGTTGGGACGATAATAGGTATTAAAATAATTCTTGATGTTTGTGATTGAAGGATTCTTTAAATGGTCTATCGTACCAATTACTGTTTGAGTTCCGTAAGGATGGTTTTTGAATATGAGGGCATTCATTGCTTCGAATGTTTTCCAATAGTCATTATCTATGCTGCGGTTTTTCTCTTCATAAACTGTTTCTAATTCGGTATGAAACAAGCGCGGTACAACCATTTTAAAACGATTAGCTTCTAAGCGAACCCAGTTTTCAATTTGGTTAGCGGCAATGTCATTGATATAAACCGTTCTGTCTTCGGTAGTGTAAGCATTAGTGCCACGCGCACCTATCTCCGAAACCATTTTATCATATTCGTTAGCAATGGCTAGCTTCGAAGCCTCATTCGATACCTTGTCAATCAGTTTGTAGTAATTTTTGCGCTCTACAGAATCGGTAAGCTTGCGATACTGCTCAAATAAATTTTCAATACTATCAAGCAGCACCTTTTCTTTTCCCCAATCTATAGTTCCAAAGTCAGCTGTTCCTTTAAACATGATGTGCTCTAGATAATGAGCGAGACCCGTAGTTTCGGCAGGATCGTTTTTACCACCAGCCTTTACTGCAATTTGCGTTTGCACGCGCGGCTCAGTTTCGTATTGACTTAGATAAACTTTAAGTCCGTTTTTCAATGTATAAATTCGAACCTTTAATGGATCATTAGTTACATATTCATAAGTAAAACCATTGGTTGTGGCGGTCTTGGTTTCAAATTTTTCCTGCTTACAGGCATTTGCCAACAAAAGCAAGGCTATTATTGAAATAGTATTTTTTATTTTAAGCATAGGGATTGGATTTATTTTTGGAGATCGAATTTATTCAAAAAAACCTATTTCGCGAACCCGTGCGAGATAATCTTCGTTTATGTAACTTTGGATAATTAAATTAAGCCGAATGAGACTCAGAAACCGTGTTGTAGTAATTTTATGTGTAGTAGGTGGCCTGAGTCTTTTGTCCTTTACCCCGCCAGCCGAGCGCTATTTCGAAATTGCCAAAAACTTAGATGTGTTTGCTTCGCTATTCAAAGAAGTGAATGCACTTTACGTAGATGAGATAAATCCTAACAAAACAATGCGCACTGGTATTGATGCCATGCTGAATTCACTTGATCCTTATACAAACTTTATTTCCGAAGATGAAGTAGAAGATTTTCGCACCCTGAACACCGGACAGTACGGAGGTATTGGAGCTATTACCCGGTACATAGATAATCGTACGGTAGTAAGCATGGTGAATGAAAATTATCCCGCGTTTAAAAACGGTTTAAAAATTGGCGATGAAGTTTTAAAAATGGATGGTATCGATCTTTCAACACTCACCATGGAAGAAGCAAACCATTTGATGAAAGGACAGGTTGGCACATCCGTGAGGCTTACGGTTAAAAGAATGGGAAGCGAAAAACCCATTGATCTTGAGTTTAAACGCGAGAAAATTAAAATCAGCAATGTGCCTTATTTTGGGATGGTAGCAAACGATGTTGGCTATGTGCAGCTTACAGAATTTACGCCCGATGCCGGGAAAGAAGTGAAAACCGCATTAGTAAGTTTAAAAGAAAAAGGAGCCAAAAATATTATTGTTGACTTGAGAGGAAACCCAGGTGGATTGCTCATTGAAGCGGTGAACATCTGCAATCTTTTTATACCTAAAGGAAAAAAAGTGGTTGATACAAAGGGTAAAGTTGAAAATAGCAACATTACCTATGAAACACTAAACAATCCGATTGATCTGGATATTCCTGTTGTGGTGGTTATTAATCGGGGCAGTGCATCTGCATCCGAAATTGTTGCTGGTACCTTGCAAGACTATGACCGTGCAATAATATTGGGCGAGCGATCTTTTGGAAAAGGACTTGTTCAGATTCCACGCCCCTTGTCTTATAATTCACAAGTTAAAATAACAACCGCCAAATATTATACGCCTACAGGCCGTTGCATTCAGGTGTTGGATTATGCTCACCGCAGAGAAGATGGAAGTGTAGCCTCAATCCCCGATTCGTTGAAGAAAGAATTTAGTACTACACATGGCAGAAAAGTATTTGATGGCGGTGGCATAGAACCGGATGTGGCCCTTGAAACAGAGGAAGCCGCAACTATTTCGCAAGTTGTTTATGGAGGTGGTTTTCTATTTGATTATGCTACACTTTACGCATTTAATCATCGTACTATTGCTGATAGTAAAAGTTTTTCACTCACCGATCAGGAGTATTCAGATTTTATAAACTGGATGAAGACCAAATCTTATACGGTTAAATCTCCGGTAGAGCTAGACCTGGCTGAATTAACGGCAGAAGCAAAACACGAAAAATTCTATGACGATTTAAAACCACAGCTTGATCAAATCCAAACCCGCCTAACAGAATCCAAAAAGACAGAGCTGATGCGGCACAAAGATCAAATCAAAAAATTATTAGAACGCGAAATTGTTGCACGCTACTATTTTGAAAAAGGATTCGTGGAAACAGGTTTCAAATACGATCAGGAGGTTAAAGCTGCCATCGATGTGCTCCACAATCAATCTGAATACAAAAAAATCTTAAAGCTTCAGTAAACAAATGAAATTGTTTACACGTAAATCTTTAAAGTGGCTATTTACTCCAATAGCCACTTTTTTATTATTAACTCTGCTCATGAACTCATGCATTCAGTTTAGAATGAGTAAAACAGAGATCGATTCATTTTTCAAAGACAAGAAAATAAAAGGTATTCAAAAAGATTATTTTATAGGTAAGCGAAAATTGAATTATCTGGTTGCCGGAGATTCAACCAAACCTTTGATTGTCTTTGTGCATGGATCACCGGGTTCATTAAGTGCCTTTATTGATTTTATGGCTGATACGGCACTCCTTGCAAAAGCACAATTAATTACGTTAGACCGACCGGGCTTTGGCGCATCCAATTTTGGGTATGCCGAACCATCGCTGCACAATCAGGCCATGCTACTGAAGCCTATCCTTGAATCGCGTAAGAATAACAGACCTATTATTCTGGTTGGTCATTCGTTGGGTGGACCACTCATTGCGCGTATGGCTATGGACTATCCTAATTTAATTGATGGACTAATATTAGTTGCTCCTTCTATTGATCCTGAGTTAGAGCCACACGAGTGGTTTCGGGCACCAATGGCAACACCTTTTTTAAAATGGTTATTACCCCGATCATTGCGCGCATCTAATGATGAAATCTATAAACTGAAACCTGAGTTGGAAGAAATGATTCCGTTATGGAAAAATATTCATGCCTCAACTATAGTTATTCAAGGCACAAAAGATTCTCTTGTTGACCCGGGCAATGCAGATTTTGCTGAGAAGATGTTAGTGAATGCGCCACTGAAAATTGAGCGTGTTGAGGGAATGGATCATTTTGTACCCTGGAGTAATCCTGAACTAATTCGGAATGCGGCCATTGAATTAGTAAATCACTACACATTAAATTCAAACCATTAGTTTTTTAAAGCACAGATTAATGTGCAAATCTGTGACTCGTTATAATTCATTGAGGTCTTTCAATCAGACTAATTAAGACTTATTAATGGTATCTAAAATATTTATATTTGATTAATGAAAGTCGAGGAACCTGATTTAGCTGGCACATACACCTATGCCGATTACCTGACTTGGCAATGGGATCAGATGGCTGAGCTTATACAAGGCAAAATTTATAAAATGTCGCCTGCTCCTAGTACTGGTCATCAGCGGGTAGTCGGTGAGATATATCGTCAGTGTGCAAATTATCTTAAAGGAAAAAAGTGTCAGGTATTCTTAGCACCTTTTGATGTTCGTCTGCCTATCTCTTCATCGAAAAAAGCAGACAAAGAAATAACAACCGTAGTTCAACCAGACATTTGTGTAGTCTGCGATCCTACCAAAATTGATACATTGGGTTGCCTCGGTGCTCCGGATTGGGTTATTGAAATCTTATCTCCACATACTTCACAAAAAGACTTACGAGTAAAATTTGATGTGTATGAAAAATCAGGAGTAAAAGAATATTGGGTAATACATCCATCTGAACAAACTGTTCTCGTTTACAATCTTGATGAAACAAAAAAATATGTGCCTGTTTTAAAGCCCTATGTAAAAGGTGATAAAGTTGCGCCATACTCCTTACCGCAATTGACAATTGATCTCGAAGATGTTTTTCATATAAATTAAATCCCTGATCATCACCATAAAATAAAAAAGGCTGCCCTATCAGGAGCAGCCTTTCGTTTTGTGTTGTGGCTTATCGTAAAAACAGAAGTTCTCTGTACTTTACAAGTGGCCAATCTTCATTGTCTACTAAAAGTTCTAAGCGATCAACGGCATCGCGAATTTTATCAAAGTATTTTTCTTTAACATCATCACAATAGCCTAAAGCACGCTTGTGCGTATCTGTTAATTTGTTCAAGCGCTTCCGCTCTTCAACCATTTCGCGCACATTCATTTTTATGGTATCAATGTGTGTGCTTATTTCCGTTATAGTTTGAACCACAGTCTTGTTATCTACACCAAGACCCTTTAAACCATTCGCGTTGGTAATCAATTTATTTTGGTAAGCAATAGCGGTTGGAATAATATGATTCATTGCCAAATCACCTATAACACGCCCTTCAATTTGCACCCGTTTGATGTAGCTCTCCAACTTTATTTCGTTGCGGGCTTCCACCTCTTTGTGTGTCATTACGCCATGTTTTTCAAACAACTCCAAGGATTTCTTAGAAACATATCCTTCAATAGCCCGCGGCATATTCTTGATGTTGCTAAGCCCGCGTTTAGCAGCTTCCTTAACCCAATCGTCTGAATAACCATCACCTTCAAATCGAATAGCCTTAGATTCTTTAATATACTTGCGTAGCACGTTAACAATGGCCAAGCGCTTTTCTTCACCCTGCTCAATTTCCTTGGTGACAGTCTCATGAAATTTAGTCAGCTGATCGGCAACAATCAAATTTAGAATAGTCATGGGGGTTCCACAATTATCAGTGCTACCGACTGCACGAAATTCAAATTTGTTTCCCGTAAAGGCAAACGGAGAAGTTCGATTACGATCGGTTGCATCCAAAATGATTTCTGGAATCTGATCGATACCTAACTTCATGTACATATTATCACCTTTCTCAATCTTAACGTTTCCATTCTTTTCTAACTCGTCAAGAACAGCCGTCATTTGCGAACCAATGAAAACAGACATGATTGCTGGCGGTGCTTCATTAGCGCCAAGACGAAAATCATTTCCTGCCGTAGCGATACTGGCGCGCAATAAATCTGCATGCTCATGCACAGCTTTTACAGTGGTGATGAAGAAAGTTAAAAAGAGTAAGTTGTCGCGGGCAGAACTGGAAGGAGCAAAGAGGTTAACACCAGTATCTGTTATCAACGACCAATTGTTGTGTTTCCCGCTTCCATTCAATCCGGCAAATGGCTTTTCGTGGAAAAGAATTTTTAAATTATGTTTTTCCCCAATCCTACCCATTAAATCCATCATCAACTGATTGTGATCGTTCGCCACATTTACCTCTTCAAATAGAGGGGCAACTTCAAACTGACTAGGGGCAACTTCATTGTGACGAGTGCGCACAGGGATTCCTAACTTCCAACTTTCTATTTCAAAATCGCGCATGAAATCATAAACACGACCCGGAATCGTACCAAAATAATGATCTTCCATCTGCTGCCCACGTGCCGGAGGATGACCAAACACTGTGCGGCCTGCCATCACTAAATCCGGGCGAGCATTGAACAATCCTTTATCAACAGCAAAATATTCCTGCTCGGCACCCAACGAAGCAACAACATGCTGAATATCTTTATCGAACAATTGACTTACCTGAGTAGCAGCTATGTCAACAGCTTTTAATGCTTTTAAAAGGGGAGATTTAGTATCTAAAGTTTCACCTGTATAAGAAACAAAAATGGTTGGTATGCTTAATGTTTTTCCATATAAAAACATGGGTGAGGTCGGATCCCAGGCTGTATAACCACGGGCTTCAAAGGTGCTGCGAATACCGCCATTTGGAAAAGACGAAGCATCCGGTTCCTGTTGAACCAACTCGCTGCCTTTAAATTTTTCAATACCTGAAAGGGCATCAAAAAATGAATCATGCTTTTCGGCTGTTCCGCCTGTCATGGGTTGAAACCAATGCGTAAAATGTGTGGCTCCTTTAGTGATTGCCCATGATTTAGCAGCCGAAGCAACTGCATCGGCAGTAGTTTCATCAATCTTTTCATGATTTTTAATAGCAGCACTAACTTTCTTAAAGACAGCAGGTGCCAGCGTTGCCCGCATTTGCTCCATGCCAAACACATATTCTCCAAAAAATTGCGAAATATTTGGAGTAATAGGGTCAACAAGAACTTTCGGGCGTTCATCAAGCTTTTTTAAGGCTTCAAAACGTAGTTGAGTCATAGGTTGTGGTTGTTTTTTAAACGGTTTAAATCAAAAGTATGTGTTTTTTTAAATAATATGGGGTTCTGCAAACCTATATTTTTTAAAAAATACTCCGCATCCGTTTGCACAGGTTAAAGATTGAGCCTAGCGATAATTATTCTAAAGTAGAATTCCATATCTATGGCTCTATGATGATAATAAGGGTCTTATTTTAAAAATTTAAGCACATCCGTAAACTAAAAGCATTCATTTTTCGTCTTTAAGCAAGTAAATCATTTTTTAAAATAGGTATGATCAATGTTACAACCCTGCGGTCTAATTTGATAGCAATCAAAATGGACGCTACTTACCTAAAGAATTTCAATCTCGCCCTGATCAATTGGGAATTGAATCGCCAGGAAGATCGAAAAGGATCTCCCATTAAAAAAGATAGAAAAATCTTTAGATAAGAATCAAAAAAAACTCGCGCCTGATAAATCAAGCGCGAGTTTTTTTAATCTGTCGCTATCTAATTCGATTTTTTTACCGAACCGCCACTGCTCGAACTTGTATTAGTTTTAGCTGGAGAACCTCTATATCGGATACTTCCACCGCTACTTGCCTGGGCTGTAAGTTCTTTTGAAACAGATATTTTAGCACTACCGGCACTACTTGCACTTGCGTTGCCATTTTCACTTTCTAATCCATAGGCATCTATCTCCCCGGCACTGCTTACCTCAACTTCAATATTTACAGCCCTGCCTTCCAATACAATATCGCCTGCACTTGAGGCATCGATTGATACAGATTCCGCATCGATTGATAGTTCGGCAGATCCGGCACTAGACGCACTGATATCCATCGTTTTAGCCTTTATTGTTCCATCTGAAAAAACATTGGCTGCAGAACTTACGTGAAGTTTATTCAACGAAACATAGGTAACATATACCTTTACATTCCGGTTGCGATATCGGCCATCGCGCATATGAATTTTAAGATAACTGCCACTTACTTCAGTAAGCACATTTGAAATATCTGTGCCTGATACCTCTACTCTCACGCTCTCTCTATCGCCTTTCTTCAAATAAACATCAATGGCCTCTGCTGCTTTGATTCCGGTAAACGAACCCACTGAACGAACTTCGCTATCCTGACCCCAGGCTGCAGCAAGAATAAAACTAAGAGTTAAGGCACTCCAAAACTTTTTCATAATCTTCAAATTTAATACAATGACAAGGCCTATAAAAATAGGTTGCTTCAATTACCTAATCATTACATTTTTTTGATAACGTGTAAGAAATATTCAATATTTACTCTAAATTTAGAAGATAGTCTAGCTAATTTCGCATAAAACTTATATCGTTATGATTAAAGAACAATTAAATGTGTTAATCAATCTGGCAGCCAGTGATCGCAACGTTGGCGAAAAAGAAGCCAAAGTAATACACATAATCGGAAAGGCGAACGGCCTTACTAAAGATGAAGTAGAGGCCATGATGAAATCTCCTAAACCTATTGGAGATTTAAGTTTGCTTACGGAAGATCAGCAATTTGAAAACTTATATCACCTTATTCAATTAATGAAAAGTGATGGTCAGGTGTTCAAGAGTGAGATACACTTTTGCGAGCAGATAGCCGAAAAGTTAGGTTACAAAAAAGCAGTTGTGGGTGAACTTTCATCTCGCATCTACTCTGACCCAACAATTACGGCCGATCGTAAATTATTATTGGATCGCGCCCATAAGTTTCGCAAATAGTGCCAATAATTTTGATTTTGAAGGCCTTCTAACCAGCAGGCCTTTTTTTATTTCTTCTCATATAAAACTTTGCCACCCAAAATAGTCATGGCTACTTCCGTAGATAGTATTTCTGAATCCGGAACGGTCATGATATCCTTAGAGAATACCGTGAAGTCTGCAAGCTTACCCGGTGTTATAGAACCCTTAATCTTTTCTTCAAACGCTCCAAAGGCTGCATCCAATGTATAAGAACGCAGCGCTTGCGCACGAGTCATTTTCTCGGCTGGCTCATAACCACCTTTGGGCTCGCCTTTTAGTGTTTGGCGTGTAACCGATGCAAAGAATGAAGCAATCGGGTTAATGGGTTCAACAGGAACATCGGTTCCATTAATAACCACCGCTCCAGACTTTAAAAGTGATTGCCACATATAGGCGCCTTCAACAATTCGCTTCTCACCTAAGCGTTCAATCGCCCAAGGTCTGTCGGATGATAAATGAATGGCTTGCATAGCCGCTATCACGCCAAGTTTTCCAAAGCGTGGAATATCCGCTGGACTAAGATGCTGAGCATGTTCAATCCTAAACCGACTGTCTTTTGCTTTCTCTACATTTTCATGGAATGCAATTTCATAGCGATCAAGAATTTCTCTGTTGGCGCGATCGCCAATGGCATGCGAACAAACCTGAAAACCATATTTCAATCCTTCGCGCGAAGTTTTCAAAACTGTATCCATGGGCAGCGTAGGCATTCCACTAAAATCAGGACGATCGGTATAGGGCTCTAATAACCACGCCCCGCGAGAACCCAACGCACCATCGCAGTTTAATTTGATTGAACGGATAGTCAGTAAGTTTTCGGAATCAATTTCAGGGCCTTTCTTAAACCATTCATAGAGTAAATTTCTATCGAAGCCTGTAAGCATCACATACAGGCGGGTATTTAATTTACCTTCACGCTTAAATTTCCGATATAGTTCAATGTCATCGCGCCCAACACCGGCATCATGAAAGCTTGTAATTCCGTTGCGCAAACTTGCAGCTATCGCCAACTCAAGAGCTTGTTGCTGGGTCTCTTCAGAATCTTCGGGAATATATTTATAGATCAGACCTTGCGCGCGTTCGTTAAAAATTCCCGTTGGGTTACCTAACTCATCTAAAATAATTTCACCGCCTTCTCCTAAATCCTTTCCTATTTTCTCAACCGACAACTGATTAACACCAGCAAGCTGCATAGCTTTTGCATTTGCAAAAGATACGTGACCACTGGCATGACTTAAAAAGACCGGGTTGTCGGGTGATACTGCGCTGAGTAATTGATGCGTTTGAAAACCTTTAATCACCTTCTCCGGTTTCGTTGTCCATTTATCCTGATGCCAGCCCCGACCAACAATCCATTGACCAGGTTGTGATTTAGCCACAGCTGCCTTCACTTTTTCAACCATCTCTTCGTAGCTGGTAATGGTTGTAAGGTCAAGGTTGAGTTCGCTATTCCCCAATCCCATAAAGTGACCATGACCTTCTATAAAACCCGGGGTCATTGTTTTACCTTTTAAATCAATTACCTGAGTGCCCTCACCTTCAAATTTTGATAGGCCATTCATATCTCCAGCATAAACAATTTTATCTCCGGTTACAGCAACCGCCTCAACGGTAGCGCCACCCTCTTCTGCTGTATAGATTGTGCCACCCTTAATAATCAAATCGGCTGGAGTTTTTTTCGAACAACTAATCAAGCCAATAAATAGAATCAGCACTATTAGCTTACTGATGGATAAGAAGATTTTGTTTTGCATTGAGATAGAATTAATACTTTAAAAGTAAGAATCAATTTTGTGATTGCGTGCAATCAATTGTACCAGCGGTACAATAATTCATTGGTTTTGTATCTTCGCAACCGGAATGAAGGAACGGTTGAAGTTTTTTGGCTTGCTCGCATCTTTTTGGCTCGTATTTTTTACGCTCAGCCGAATTATTTTCCTCATTTATCTTCATGATCAAACTAGCCAACTAACCTGGAAAGAAGTTTTCACACCCTTATTTCTGGGCTTACGAATGGATGCTGCTATGGCAGGCTATTGGTTGCTGCTTCCGGGGCTAATCTTCATGGCATCGACTTTCATTTCCAATCGCGTTGTTTACTTTCTTCAGGGAATTGTAACAACCATCTTAGTCTTACTATCCACACTATTAATTGTTGCTGATCTTGAGCTTTACACCAACTGGGGTTTTAGAATAAACTCAACTCCCTTAATGTACATGGAGACTGAAGCCATGGGTAGCGTAAATACCTCGGTGCTAATCATGCTTATTCTAATCTTCTTTGCATTGCTTGGAGCGTTTTCATTTATCTACTGGAAAAAATTAGCCCCCCGTTTACTTAACCTTAATAGCCTGTCGATATTTTGGGGTGTAGTTTGGCTTTTAATAACGGCCGCGCTGATACTCCCAATCCGCAGTAGTGTTGGAGTGGCGCCCCTCAATACAGGGTTCGTTTATTTTCATAAGACGAAAGCGTTTCCAAATCATGTGGGCATCAATCCCGTTTGGAATTTTTTTAAAAGTGTAGCCGGAGATGATAAGCTCCGGTATGCAAATAGTTTTTATACATCTCCTGATCTGAATCAACAATTTGATTCGCTGATGATAACCCATGGTGAAACGCTAAACTTACTTTCAGAAAAAAAGCCAAACATTATACTCATCATCTTAGAAAGTTTTACTTCAAAAGTAATTGAGCCCCTTGGCGGGATGCCAGGCATTACGCCCGAATTAAATGCATTGACCAAGGAAGGAGTTTTGTTTAAAAACTTTTATGCCAGTGGCGACCGCACCGATAAAGGTCTCGCTTCAATATTAAGCAGTTACCCCGCTCAACCTAGTAGTTCAATCATCAAGTATCCAAACAAAACGCAATACCTACCCTATTTGCCAAAGGTGCTAAGCAAAAATGGTTATCATACCTCCTTTGTTTATGGTGGCGATGTTGGGTTTGCCAACATGGAATCTTATTTAACACAAGCTGGCTTCAGTCACATCACCGATGAGGATAATTTTAATAGTGATCTTAATGATTCGAAGTGGGGGGTTGCTGATCATTATGTTTTCAATCAGTTGTTGCACGAGTGCGACACGTCAAGCCATCCATTTTTTAAAGTAATGCTAAGCCTAAGCAGTCATGAACCATTTAAGGTTCCTATGGAAACAGTTATCAAAGGTGATGACGAAAGTTCGCTGTTCCTAAACGCGTGCTATTATACCGATAAAAGTTTAGGCGAGTTTATCCGTAAAGCGAAACAACAGCCGTGGTGGGCAAATACACTCATCATCATTACTGCCGATCATGGACATCGGTTTCCAAACCCTAAAGAATTAAAAGAAAAAGAGCGATTTAAAATACCCATGCTTTGGTTAGGCGGAGCAATCAAAACGGATACAACCATTCAAAACTTTGGCGGACAAACAGATTTATCAAATACCCTATTGAACCAACTATCTTTCGATGCAACCGGGTTTCCGTTTAGCAGAAACATACTTTCAGCGAATGAAAATTCGTTTGCGCTTTACATCTTCAATAACGGCTATGGCTACGTAAGCCCAACCAATGAAAATATTTATGACTTCGATCTTCAGAATTACCTGAAGCAGGAAGGCAACCCAAAAGAAAGCGCAGGCGGCAAAGCCTATATGCAAAAATTATTTGACGACTATAATAAAAGGTAATGAAGAAAATTATTCTCATCAGTATGGTTAGTGTACTCGGCATACTACAAGCGCAAGCGCAGGAAGTAGGGCTTTCATTCTCTTACTTTATTCCACGTAATGGATATTTCTCTACGCCTATAAGTCCGTTTTCAATTCGGGGTGTGGGCTTTAACATAAACAAGTACCTGGCCTTGGAAACCGGAGCCTCACTCTATCGTATGTCGGGGCTTAATATTATAGACTTGCCCTTCGAAACAAAAGATGCGTTGCTTGGACCCAACTTTACTTTGTTTGTGCCTGCGGAATTAGTACTTCAGTTTAAGGGAAGGCAAGTTGAGTTTGATATTAAGGGCGGTGGGTTTTTCTTTTATGGGTTCGCACAAAAGCTGAACTATGGAAATTTCGATCGTGCCATTCGAAAATCGGAAAACTGGGATGTTGCCAATGCTGATTTAAAATTTGCTAACAACCCGGGCTTTGGCTACCATTTTGGTGCGGAGCTTACATTTAACGTAACACGCCAATTCGGTATTTCCATCGAAACAAATTATTTGATGGGGGCTGCTAAAATACCAATGACCGGAAACTATACCGGGGGTTCCTTCAGCAGCACGTTAGAAACTATTCCGGTTGATTACAAAAATGCTAAGGTTGATTTTACCGGATTAGAATTTTCAATCGGGATTATTTTATCCGGACGATAATTTTGTCTTACACAAATTATTTCGCAGCCTTTGCTTACTGGAAAAGTATCCTGATGATGAACTTTACTTGCACACACTATTTTCCGCCTTCTTCGCCTAACCTAAGGTAGCATCGAGTGTAATCTTAAAGCTCAGTGCTTTGCTTACCGGGCAACCTTCCTTAGCCGCATTGGCACACTCCATAAACTTTTCTTTACTAATATTTGGAATTTTTGCATTGAGCGTTAAATGCGAACCGGTAAGTTCAAGTTTGTCCACATCCATAGAAACCGTAGAAGTTACTTCTAAAGAATCTGGCGTAAACCCGGCTTTGCCAAGTATGAGACTTAAAGCCATAGCAAAACATCCGGCATGAGCCGCAGCAAGCAATTCATCGGGGTTGGTACTTTTGCCTTCTCCAAAACGTGAGTTGAAGCAATACTTCGAATTATTTAAAACATTACTTTGGGTGGTTAATTTTCCTTCTCCCTCTTTTAGTGAGCCGTTCCACACGGCATTAGCTGTACGTTTCATAGTATTTTTATTTATGTTTTTATTATGTTTGTCACCGCATACAGGACAGATTTGTATCTCCCCTTCTCGTAAACGAATACCGTCAATATGCTCTTTAACAAACTTGCGCGTGTAGGTATATTTTTTTAGATGATTTAACACATCAATTTGATCATCATTGAAAAGTTTGCGAATCTTATGATCATATTCCTGATAGCCCCAGCACACAGAGCAAACACCCTCCGGGGCCCGACCTTTGGTTTCCTCCTCGGGTTTCTTCAGATAGTCCAATAGTTGTTCAAAAAATTCCATATCTAAAGTTTTAAGGTTTAAATAAATCTTCAGCTTTTACTTAGAAATTGCCGCAACACATATTGCAAAATTCCACCATTGCGGTAATACTCAATTTCTATTTGCGAATCGAGTCGTGCAATTGCCTGAAACTTGACTTCCTTTCCTGCTTCATTTTTTGCTACAAGCTGTACTTCCTTCAGAGGCTTGATGTCATTGGCAATTCCTGTTACGGCAAATACCTCCTTGCCGGTAAGGCCTAAGCTATCTGCAGTTTCTCCCTCTTTATATTGAAGTGGCAACACACCCAGTCCTACTAAATTACTTCTGTGAATACGTTCGTAACTTTCAGCCAAAACAAATTTTATCCCTAACAAGAAAGTACCTTTTGCGGCCCAATCCCGGGAGGAGCCGCTGCCATATTCTTTTCCTGTTAAAACCAGCAAGGGGGTTTGCTCTTCCTTGTATTTCAACGATGCCTCATAAACAGACATTTCTTTACCAGAAGGCAAGTGACATGTAAAGCCACCTTCTTTCTCAGCCAATTTATTTTTGATGCGCACATTGGCGAACGTACCGCGTACCATCACTTCATCATTTCCTCTACGCGATCCATACGAGTTGAAACTTTCTTTCTTCACACCGCGGCTCAACAAATATTTACCTGCTGGTGAATGTTCGTTAAAAGCGCCTGCGGGAGAAATATGATCAGTAGTGACGCTATCTCCCAATACTAATAGAGCGCGTGCACCCTTTATATCTTGGAGTGGATTTGGCTTTTCAGAAATGCCGTGGAAGAAAGGAATCTCCTTAATATAAGTAGAGTCGGAATCCCATTCATATAACTTACCCGTTGGCACTTTCAAGTTTCTCCAAATTTCATTGCCCTCGAATATCTCTCCATAGTTTTTTGCAAAATCACCAGGAGATAGCACGCGGCTCAGAATGTCATTGATCTCATCATCGGTTGGCCAAATATCTTTTAGGTAAACAGGCTGCTGGTTGGAGTCGTAACTGATCGGCTCATTAATTAAATCAATATCAACACGACCCGCAATGGCATACGCCACCACCAGCATAGGCGACATTAAGAAATTCATTTTTACCTGTGGATGAATGCGGGCTTCAAAATTTCTATTTCCGGAAAGGACAGAAGCCACAACCAAATTATACTCGTCAACTCCTTTTGCAATTTTAGGCGATAAGGGACCGGAGTTTCCAATACAAGAAGTACAACCATATCCCACCAAATGGAAATGAAGAGCTTCCAAATCTTTCATCAAGTCTGCTTTTTCAAGATAGTCGGTCACTACTTTAGAGCCTGGTGCCAGTGAAGTTTTCACCCAAGGCTTTACATCAATTCCATGTTCTCTTGCTTTTCGCGCTACTAATCCTGCACCTACCATCACAAAAGGATTGGATGTATTCGTACAGGAAGTAATGGCGGCAATGGCTACCGATCCATCAGAAAGCATAAACTTCTCTTGACCACGTGTAATCCAAACCGTTTTTAAACCGTCCTTTTCTTTTGCTTCTATTTCTACCGGAAGTACTGATGCCCCTGCTTTGGGATACGGTAAATCTCCGCCTTCCCCATCAAAGCGCGTAATGGACTTTTCCATATCGCGATCTTCATGTGAGATATATTTTCGATCAAAGGATTTATCCAACAGATCGATAAACTTATTCTTAAAATCTTTTAAAAGAATTTTGTCTTGCGGCCTTTTAGGGCCCGCCACGGTGGGCTCAATGGTGGAAAGTTCTAACTCCAGCACATCGGTATAGGTGATCTTATCTTCATGCTCGCGCCATAGCATATTGGTTTTGCAATACATTTCAACCAGCGCAATCTGCTCGTCCGAACGATTGCTTTTTCGCATATACTCCAGCGTCTTATCATCTATTGGAAAATACGTGATGGTGCTTCCAAATTCAGGTGACATATTACCGATGGTTGCTCTGTCTGGAACCGAGAGGTTGTTTAAGCCTGAACCAAACACTTCAACAAATTTTCCTACCACACCGCGCTTTCTCAGCAAGTTGGCAATGGTTAATACCAAGTCAGTAGCGGTTGTACCCAATGGAAGTTTGCCTGTGAGTCTGAGACCAATTACTTCCGGCATGATAAAATAAAGTGGCTGGCCGAGAATAGCAGCTTCGGCTTCGATGCCACCAACACCCCACGCCACTACACCAATACCATTTACCATAGGCGTATGGCTATCTGTTCCTACCAACGTATCTGGAAAAACTTCCCCGTTTCTTTCGATAACTCCCTTCGATAAATATTCAAGATTTACCTGGTGACAAATCCCCATTCCCGGAGGTACTACAGTAAAATTATCGAATGAGTTTTGCGCCCATTTCAGAAACTGATAGCGCTCCTGATTGCGATCGTATTCCTCATCCATATTCCGCTTGTAGGAATATTCAGTTCCGAAGTAATCTACCTGCACCGAGTGATCAATCACTAAGTCTACTGGTATAAGCGGATTGATGGTATCGGGGTCCTTGCCCTTTCTTGCCACTTCTGCACGGAGTGCGGCAATGTCTACCACCGCAGGAACTCCTGTAAAATCCTGCATCAATACGCGCGCTGGCTTAAAGGGAATATCCTTATCAGAACCTTTTGGTTGCCAATGCAAAAGGGTTTCAATATTTTCTTTCGTTATCGCGAAACCATCAAAATTGCGCAATGCATTTTCTAATAAAATGCGAATAGAGAAAGGCAACTTTTCAATAGCATGCCCTTGTTTTACAAGTTCGTGGAGACTAAAATAATTAAAACTACCTTTTTTAGTAACCAGTGATTTCTTTATCTGATAAGGATCTTTGGACATGACTTTACTTTTTTTTGTTTTTTTTAAAGTTGTCTTTCTACAAATTATTCCATTTCAAGTCCGCATTTAATTTAATAAACCTGCATCCCTAATTTTCCTCCATAGCTCGGGTAGGGATAATAAATAATGGAATTGAACTATGATTCAAAACATGTTCTGCTACACTCCCAACTAAAATTTTCTCTAATCCTCTTCTACTGTGTGTACCCATCACAATTACGTCCGCTTCTAATTCTTTTGCGGTTTCCAATATAGTCTCTGCAAAATCACCACTTTTTATAATTGTTTGAATCGTTTGGTCTTTCAAATGTTCTTTTGATTTTCTGAGGTAATTATGTGCCTGTGTCTTTAATTCTCCACTTCCCTCTGTTTCAACCGCATTGCTGAAGCTATCAAATCCCATGATGGGCGAATAATTCAATGACGAATAATACGTGAAGTCAGATACTACATGCAATAAAATCGTTTGGGCATTCATTGCCTTCGCCAATTTGTGACCGCTCTCCGCAACTTTTTGAGCACTTGGATTATAATCTAATGCAATCACTACCTTTTTCATTTTATCTGGGATTTAGTTTCTATATGTTAAACATTATAACAAAATTTATTGACTTAACCACTCTTTTATAACACGCGCTTCATTGTGCTCTTCATCTCTGGCGCCATATACCAATGTAACTATACCTTTCTTCAGGTATTCGTTCAATAACGAAACTTGTTCGTTATTCTTTTTGAGTTCTTGATGATATTTTTTTTGAAACTCTTTCCACTTGTCAGGATCATGGCCAAACCATTTGCGAAGTTCTGTTGTAGGCGCAATATCTTTTAACCACAAATCAACGGCTGCTTTTTCCTTTGTCAGTCCCCGCGGCCAAAGCCTGTCAACCAGTATACGTTTGCCATCTGATTTGGATGGCTTTTCATACACTCTTTTAATGTTAATTTTCATTTTTGTATCTCTTGAATTTACTATACCTATAAGGAATTTTTCGAATAAAAATTTTTAGTAAACTGACTTCTCTTTTTTTCAATTAATGCCCTTAATGTTCTGAGAATTACCCAATCCATAATCCATATAAACTATAGGGTTTACAGGCTAGCATTATATCATTCTAAAACTTCTCTTTAACAATCACCGCGGGGTCTACACCCAAATTTGTTAACTGCATTTCAACAGCATCCATCATTGGCTCAGGTCCACACAAATAAATCAGTGTTCCTTTTTTTGTCAGATTTTGTTTTAAAAGACTCTCAGTGATATACCCATGTTCATAGGTATCCAGCCTCTCCTCCGAAAGCACATTAATAAAATTGCTACCTAATATTTTTTTGAATTCACTTTCGTTAATGATATCCGCTTTTGTCTTATTGGCTAAGATGAGCTTGCTGTTTCCGATTTCATTCTTAGACTGGAGGTATCTAAAAATGGAGATAAAGGGCGTAACACCAGCGCCACCGGCAACAAATACTCCCTCACCTTTATACCCTATTGTGCCCCACGAATCCCCAATAATTAATTCATCATTTGGCTTTAGCTGCAGCAACTCGTTGGTTACGCCTTTGTGTGCGGGATAGGTTTTGATTGTAAATTCAAGATGATCATCGTCTGGAAGGCAAGTGAACGTAAAAGGTCTCAACTCTTTTTGCCAGCCCTCTTTGTTAATAGCTATTTCAGTCGCTTGTCCAGGATTGAAATTGTATTGTTTTGGTTTCTCCGTTACAATTCTCAGTACATCGTGCGTAGCCTTTTCTACTGATTTCACTTTTACTAAATTCTGTTCCATGTTATTTACAGTTAAATTATGTCTTTATAAACATCTTCAAACCGTGCAGGCATTCAAGAAATAATATTAAAAAGTTGAATAAGAGTAACGGCTATTACACACAACAACAAAAACTATAAATTCCTCCCATTTAATTTTAATTAAGCAAAATAAAAGAGTGTGAATTTTACGTTAACTAAGCTATAGCGCTTCATACAAGCAAAGAGACCTACCATTAAGCACAATTCATCAAACCCAAAACCGCGTTATACTTCTTTGCATTTGCGTAACACAGAGATTAATTTACTCTGTGTTACTCTTGCTATCCCTTATTACTTATTAATTCAATACCATTGAGTTAAAAGTCTTTTCCAGTTCTATAGCTTTAGGAAACAAGATGTTATTTTCCAAATGAATATGGAGATGCAAATCTTGTTCAAATTCTTTTAGCAACGCAAAGGTTACTCGGTAAGTACCGCAGGCATCCTGTGGCGGAGTAAAATTGTTACTCAATTCTTCAATCTTTCTATATCGGTCTCCTTCCGTAGTATGTTCATCCATCATAACCTGAATTGGATTTTGAATAGTGCCAAAATCAGGCGCGTCAATTTTCGAATTGCCCTGCTTTGCCTTTACCATTTCGCGTATCAATGGAAATAATATAGATTCTTCTTTTTCCATGTGCATGGCCAATTCATCGGCTGTAGCATTAAAATGCTTATTGATTTCAAAGAGTTCAGGATGTCGCTCGCCATGCACCCTGCATACTTTACTTAAATAAGGCTTAATCTCTGCAGATTTTTCCCTTACATAGCGATGATGTTTCTTTTCTATATAGTCTGCCAATAAATCCAATGGCCAGGATTTATAGTCAGTGTTGCCTTCGCTGGTTGCAAGCATGGTAGCCTCCAAATCATTTAGCACAAGCTTAACATCAATCTTTTTCTTTTCACATGCCGTGTTGATGGTTCTGTTACCCTGGCAGCAAAAGTCAATTCCGTATTTTTTAAATACCGATGCTGTGCGGTAGTCTTGTGCTACCAACTCTCCTATAATTTGATTTTCTTTAATAGTCATCTCCGATTAGTTTATTAGTTAATAAATTTTATTTCTGAATCAATTTCCATAATCACATTGGCCTCAAAATCCTTTTCTATTTGCAAGGTGTGAGGTGCCTGGGCAGGTATTATTGCAGAGTCGTTAGTTCTTAAGTGTATTTCTCTATTTTGCAACTTCAGTATGGCCTCGCCCTGCAGTACAATGATAACAGCTTCTTTTGTAGTGATGTGAAGTGGCATTTGCACGCCTTCTGCTCCTGACACATTAAGTATTTTGTATTTATCCCCTACCTGGCGTACCACCATCTCGGGTTTTGTTAGTGTTTCCATATTATTAGCGTTTTAAAAATGTTATACCATTGTTATTTTCTTTCGATAAGGCGAGCAATGTGGTTGTCTCAAGCATCTTTTTCAGATCGCCTCTTATTATTTTAAATTGATTATGAATGGAGCATGGCTTACGTTCATCACAGTTGCGAAGCCCCAAGCCACATCCTTTGTAAACCGTATCACCGTCTATGGCCGATACAATTGTGCTTAGTTTAATTCTGTCAAGTTCTACCTGATCAATAAAATATCCACCGGTTGGTCCTTTTTCAGAATTAATAATATTGTTTCGCGAAAGCTGCTGAAGAATTTTTGAGGTGTACGCCTCCGGAGAATTAATTGCAACCGCCACCTGCTTTAGACTAACTTTTCTATCTAACAAGGACTGCCCCACCACATATATGGAGGCCCGTATGCCATATTCACAAGCTTTTGAAAACATCCGCTTTTGTTATTTGATGAACAAAGATAGGTATCAATTTATTATTAATGGATATAATTGTCCACTATTTTAATATAATGTTGAATAACCTCGATATGGTCATACTTTAAGTCGATTTTATAGTAAATGAAGTAGCTAAATACCGATTAAAAAGAATTTATTGTACAATACTTTTCACTGAACTTGGTTTTTTACAACCAGCAAAATACCACAACGATATTGCGTGGATCTACTTGACTAAGGGTATCTCTAATTTAATAAGACACATACTTTAGCCCGACCACGGAGCCAATTAAAGTAATAAGGAAGAGTAGCCGTAGAAAAGTTACAGGTTCTTTAAACACAAGAATCCCTACTAAGGCAGTTCCGAAGGCCCCAACTCCGGTCCATACAGCATAAGCTGTTCCTATTGGCAAAGTTTGAGTTGCTTTTATTAAAAGTAACATACTGATAGTAAGAGCACTCAGAAAACCTGCGTACCATAAATACATTTCTGTTCCCACAGTTTCTTTTGCTTTTCCTAAACAGAATGCAAAGGCAACTTCAAATAATCCGGCTATAATTAAAACAATCCAATTCATTTCATTTATTTTTTTTCTAAGATCGCAAATGGTCTTGAGTAGCAATTGTAAGTACTTTGTATTTTATTTCAGCGGTAGATTCTGTTTTTTAGTAAAACTAATCGTATTTCGTTTTTGTTCAAGATACTATCTGCGTTGCTTGCTTCTTTCCAAATCAACCCGCCTTACAATCCTAGCTGGGCCTATTGAAGTCTTTGTTTGAAGGTCGACCAACGCCTGGCGCGCTAGTTCAAGCTCATAAAATGTGCCAAGCATAAAGGTGGTACTATTTTCAAACTCAACTTTTTCTACCCTATAGAAATTTAAAATCGGGTCTGCGAGTTGTGTGGAGTCTAATTCGTTCACCGCCAACCGAATGGAATAAATAAGCGTATCACTCTTTTTGTGAATCAACTCCTTCACGTTTATATTATGTTTATTCAACAGCGTGCGCGAGTCTTTCGCGAAAAGCATAAAGGCATCTTGTGAAGCTTTGTTTTTCACCAGCAAGGTATCGCCTTCAAAATATCGAAATGGAAAAGAAACAAAGTCCGGCTTGCTTCCCGTTTTTTGAACCCACTCTAATTCGTATTCGGCATTCTTAACGGAAGTTGTTGCGATTGAATCTTGCTTTACTTTTTGCAACTCCACCCAAAACATGGCGCCTCCATCGCGGTAACGCGGCCGCTGACCTGAAACAAAATTTCCAAGCGAGTACACGATAACCTGATCCGCCTCCTTATTCCACACCATAGGTTGTAACACATGCGGGTGCGAACCGATCACCAACTTAGCCCCTTCGCGCAAGCACAAAGCCGCAACTGTCTTTTGATCTTTACTTGGCAAACTTTGATACTCCAACCCCCAATGCAAAAAAACAATGATGGCATCGCTCTGTTGTTCTCTTGCTTTCGCGAGATCAATTTTTAAAACAACTGTATCAATCAGGTTTACAATGTTAGGTTTGGAAATTGGAATACCATTGGTTCCATACGTATAGTTAAGGAGTGAAAATTGAAACCCATCTTTTTCAATAATCAAAGGATAAGTAGTTGCACGAGCTATTGAATCCTTGAACGTTCCCGTATGTTGAAAGCCTAATGAATCAAGCACATCAATGGTGCGTTCAAGTCCTTTGCGCCTGCGATCAACACAATGATTGTTGGCTGTAACTAATACATCAATGCCGGATCGTTTCAATTCAACGGCCAATGCATCGGGCGCACTAAATTGCGGATAGCCTTTGTATGGCGGACCGGCAAGCGTGAGTTCTAAATTCGCAATCGCTAAATCGGCCAAGCGAAGGATGGGTGCAACATATTCGAAGCACGCAGAGTAATCATATTTTTTTGTAACGGGATTATACGCTCCGGCAATGTTTGAATCGTGTTGCATGATGTCGCCCACAAAAAGCAACTTGATGCGTGTAGTGTCTTGTGCGATGGATGAGAAGGATGTGACTAGAAAAATAATAGACAGCAGGAATCTATTACTAAGCAAAGGCGTCTGACCGCTCGAAGCGGTCTGACGCCTCAATAATAAGTAACTCTGTTTAATCATTCGTACGCGATAATTTTATCTTCTGCAATAACATAAATTCTATCGTCTTTTTTAGGAACCACGCGCGCCAATCCGGTAAACGAACCAAAAGCCGGGAGAATAGCCTGTTGCTTTCCAAAATAAAAACACGGCAACGTAATGGATTGCTTGCCGGCACCGCGCAAGTTTACTCCCGGATGGATGTGACCACAAATGTTATAAAGGCCTTCGGGTATTTCTTCCATCGGCTCATGGGTGAGTATCAAATCATCTTGCTGTAATTCATTCAAATAAAATTTCATGTTGTGCCGCGTATACTGCACTTCACTTAAAATATCGTGATTGCCCAACACCAACTCGAATGAACATTCAGTAAAGTGTTTTCGAATTTGCCCCACCACTTCCCAATCTTCATTATAATGACTGTGAAATAAATCGCCCAAAAAAATAATGCGCTCGGGTTTTGTTGCCTGCAGCACTGTTATTAAATTTTCGGCATTTTTATCGTTGGCGCGCACCGGCACTGGAATCCCTGCCTTTCTGAAATGATTGATTTTACCAAAATGCAAATCGGCCATCAGTACGATTTTCTTTTGCTTCAGCCAGATCGCCTTTTGAGGCAAGAGTTCTATTTTATTTTTTAATAATTGAATTTCCATTCTTCTACCGCAATGTCGCTAAGTCGCAAAGAAATACATTTATTTAAATTATTTTAGAAATCAAATTTATTACGCATCTATAGGGCAACAACTGAATAGTCTCCATTCTAACTAATTAATAATTAGATAACTAACTATTCCAAAGGCATCTCAAAAAAAAGTAACATTGCCTTAACATTGTACTATCCAGATCGCATTACCTTTAGGTGACTTTACCTCTATGTTCGACCTTAACCTCACCTATTCCATCCTTTTAATAGCCTGCCTGGTTGCTGCCTGTGGCTTCGAGTTTGTGAATGGATTTCATGACACTGCCAATGCAGTGGCCACCGTAATTTACACCAACTCCTTAAAACCCTGGATGGCCGTTGTGTGGTCGGGCATCTGCAATGCAACCGGAGTTTTTCTGGGCGGTATTACCGTGGCGATGAGCATTGTAAACCTCTTACCGGTTGAATCTCTAATCGATCAAAATATTGCACACAGTATTTCGATGGTGATGGCACTTCTGATCAGCGCGGTTTTCTGGAATTTGTTAACGTGGTACCTTGGAATTCCCTGCTCAAGTTCGCACACACTCATTGGTTCTATATTAGGAGTAGGTGTTGCTTTTTCCTTACTACCCGATGTTAATCAAGCCGCTGTTAATTGGGGCAAGGCTAAAGAAATTGGAGTATCGTTGTTGATCTCGCCTTTGTTTGGTTTTTCATTAGTGATTGTGTTGATGTTTGCCTTGCGAAACTTAACGAAGAAGACAAGTTTTGGTGATAGTCTCTTTAAAGAACCTAAGAAAAATCAACCACCCCCGTGGCCTATCCGCATTATTTTAATTTTAACATGTACTGCAGTGAGCGGATTTCATGGCTCCAACGATGGGCAAAAAGGTGTTGGTCTCATCATGTTAATTTTAATCGGCATTGTGCCCATTCATTTTGCGCTTAACACAACTTCCAATCCATCAACGTTGACGGCACCGCTTAATAAAATTGAAACAGTGCTTGGCGCGATTGATCCCTCCCCGCTTTCTATCTACGACAGAACTGCGTTAGATAGTTCTAAGGTGATGACCACTCGTTTGCTCACTGGGGTTCAGAATAAATCTTCTGTTACTTCGATACCGGAACGCGACCGTTTTTTGATTCGTAAAGATATTATGTTGCTTAATAGCAATGTAAAATCATTGGTGAGTAAAACAGAAACCCGTCTCAGCAAAAATGACAAAGAAGTGCTCTCAACAAATCTTAAAAAGGTTCGCTCTATTACAGACTACTCGCCAAAATGGGTAATTATTTTAATCGCTGTATCGCTAGGATTAGGAACAATGATTGGCTGGAAACGAATTGTAAAAACCATTGGTGAAAAAATTGGTAAAGAACATCTAACCTACGCGCAAGGTGCCAGTGCCGAGTTAGTGGCAGCCACTACCATAGGGCTCTCAACGGGGCTGGGTTTACCGGTAAGTACAACACATGTACTCTCTTCTGGTATAGCAGGCTCCATGGTGGCGAGCAAAGGAATTAAAAATCTGCAGCCCGATACCGTGCGCAATATTTTAATTGCGTGGTTGCTAACACTTCCAGTAGTGATGGTAATGTCAGGTACGTTGTTTCTTAGTTTTAGGTCGGTGTTTTAGAAAACGCTGTTATCTATTTCACCCCTTCGGGTTCTGATTAAATGATATTGCTTTCTATAACCCTATCACCCCTTTGGGGTTGAATGAAGTAAAAGTTTTTTTTAATTATCCAATTTAGAAATAATCTGTCGCAGAAGAACGATGCTTGATTGATAATCCGCCTCTCTATACAGGAGACATTGCTTGAATGAAGAAATGCAGCCGTTCTATAAAATCAATTTTAAAATCCCGAAGGGATGAAATGATTATAGTAACGAAATCTGAAACAGAGGCCGAACCCCGAAGGGGTGATATAATTTTAATCCAACCATTGAAATGAATATTTCTCATTGTATTCGATTTCAAATTTCTTAAGCAATTCCAGATACTCTACTTTAAAGGTTCTCTTCTTGTGATGCTCTTCTTGATTTAAAATGTAATTATACACGTCACTAATCTGTGAGTGGGAATGAGAGAAAACTCATAGCCTTCCTGGCACGAAAATTTATCCTTTACAAATTTATGTTGGTTGATAAAATTGGATGAATTGTTTTTGATATCTCTAACCAGATCCGAAATTAACATAGACGGCTTCAATCCAATAAAAGTATGTGTGTGGTCGGGCATTCCATTTACAATAATTGGTTTCTGTTCTTTGCCTTTAATGATTCCAGCAATGTATTTATGCAAATCATCTTTCCATGATTTTGCGATTATGTTTTCTCTGCCATTAACGGCAAAGACAACCCTGAATGTAAACTTGCGAAAATGTTCCAGCCATAAATATTTCACCCCTTCGGGGCATTATTTTTTTAATGTATTTTTTTTCTATAATCATTTCATCCCTTCGGGATTGGATGAAGTCTAGTCAATTTAAGGTGATGAAGCCTTTTAACGATTCTAAATATGAGTCTTCTTCATTTATGAGCAGTCAAAAGGCTGCTAGTTCTTTCCTTCAAACATCATTTCTCAAAGAGGGCTATCATATTTAAATAATTTATTCAGCTTTTGCCCTCAAACCATCGCACTCGCAGAGTACGATTTTATAAATTAATAATTTCGCATCGTCCATCAAAGAAGGCGATGCTTGAAATGAATGCTATCGCAAGACCCCAATAGTCAAAAATTTCCTTTACACCTCTCATCACACTCTCATTTGTATTGCCCTTAATTATTACTAAGTTAGCTTTTACTGTTTACCCGATTTAGGTAACCTATATCCAATATGGCAACACGAATTATAATTCTTCTTTTTGCTTTTAGCACAACATCTCTTTTTGCACAACAAACCCTTCCGTTGCGCAAATCTATTGAAACTTCAAAGCGCGCTATCCGGCTGGATGTGCCCATGACAAACTCTATTCGTATGGCATTTAAAAATGGTACACGCGATTTTTCTGGTAAACCGGGGCCCAATTACTGGCAATTAGAAACCGATTTCAACATTGAAGCCAGCCTGGACCCGGCCACACAAACCATTACCGGAACTGAAAAGATTATAGTGCATAACAATAGTAAAGACGATTTAAAAACAATTGTCCTCAGGCTTGATCATAATATTTTTCGTGATGATGTTCCTCGTGGATTTTCCACACCCGCAGAAGCGACAGAAGGTATGATTGTTACAAGCATTAAGGTAGCCGGTCAATCCGTTAATTTAAATCCTGCTGCTGCTACCCGAAATGCACCACCACAACTGGCTGCCTATAATCTAAACAGAACAATAGCAACCATCACACTTATTGAACCAATTAAAGCCGGAACTAATGCAGAACTTGAAATAGCCTGGAACACTAAATTACCGGGCGGGGCAAACGGAAGAGGCCATCGTATGACACAGCGATTCGACAGCAAACTTTTTCAGCCCACGCAATGGTATCCGCGCTTAGCAAAGTATGATGACTTACGAGGTTGGGAAACAAGTCCATATCTTGGTACTGCAGAGTTTTATAACAACTTTGGTCGCTTCGATGTAAAACTTACCGTACCTGGTGGATGGATTGTAAGCGGAACAGGTGTGTTGCAAAATCCTACTGAGGTATTAACAGAAACTGCTACACAGCGACTTGCTACCATACTTAATTCCGATGATGAGATTACCCTTGTAGGTGAAAATGAAACCCGCACCGCGCCCGGAAATAAACTTACCTGGCATTTTGTTGCTGATAAAGTAAATGACTTTGCCTGGGCTACTGCCGAGAATTTTATCTGGAACGCTACACGTGCAACCATTCCCGGCAAAGGAGCCATTCCTATTTATATGGTATATCTTCCTGAGCGCGCAAAATATTTTGACAAGGCAGGAGAAACTGCCCGTCATGCGCTTCAGTTTTATTCGGCACTTTGGGCTCCCTATCCATTTCCTCAACTTACGCTGCAAGATGGCCCAAGTGCGGGCATGGAATACCCTATGGTTATTAACTCTAATCAAGGTGCGGCCGATCATGAAACTGGCCATCAATGGTGGCCAATGATGGTAGGCACTAACGAAACTCGATACGGTTGGATGGACGAAGGATTTAATCAGTACATGAATATTCTTTCGGATGCCAATGAAGAAGGCAAACCATATAACCTGGACGGACTCGGTCAAAGCTACGGACGAATGAGCGGAAGTGAATCTGAAGCACCCATGATGTGGAGCGCCAATGATGCCGGTAGTGGTTATGGATTTCAAACCTATGGAAAAACACCACTCATGCTTTCAATGCTCGGTGGCATTGTGGGCGATGAGGCCGTGATGAACGCTATGAAAAAATATACCAGTACATGGGCATACAAGCATCCATCGCCATGGGATTATATGTTTTTTATGAACAACGAGCTCGGACAAAACCTCGAATGGTTTTGGTACTACTGGTTGTTTACAACAGAATCGGTAGAGGGTTCTATAAAGGATGTAAAAACGGCTGCTGGAAAAACTACAGTAGAGGTATATCAAGCTGGAGAAATGCCCTCGCCCGTTGTATTGAAAGTTGAGTTTGACGCTGCCGGACCAGCCATTAAAACCCTACCAAATGCGAAAATGATCGATGCAACAACAGCACTTGTTACCTGGCCTGTATCCGTTTGGTTTAATGGTAGCAGAACATTTAAAGCAACCATGAATTTTGGCGAACGTAAAATCAAGAAGATAACCTTAGATCCCAATGGTCGCTTTCCGGATGCAGATGCAAAAGATAATGTTTGGCCAAGGTAGAGGAGGAATCAAAATCGTATTTAGTCCCGTATCTTACAAGGAGATGATGATTGAAGATAGACAACAAAGAAGCACTGAAAAAATAAAATAGTTGCTTAAGGAAGATTACTAATGCCTCGATTGATTTTTAAATACAGCATCTCTTTTTGCATTATGGTGAGTTGTGCTTCACTTGCGCATGCACAAGATCAATCTGAAATTGATGACTTGTTAAAAATCATTAAGACCACAAAAAACGATTCTGTTAAAATAGCTACACTCAATACCCTATCCCAGCAACTTTATAATGTTGACTTAAAACAATCCCTACAGTTTTCTCAGGAAGCGTTGATGCTATCGGAACAACAACCTAATAACAAAGGGAAATTAGATGCGCAAAACATGCTTATGCGAATTCATCGAAGATTAGGAAACTTTGAAATTGCTATTCGGTATGCGTTAGATGGCGCTGCGTTGGCCATCCGGTTAAAGGATTCTTTACAATTATTTGAGTCGTATTCAGCATTAGGCAATATTCATTCGAGTATCCTTAATTATGTAGAAGCCGATCAATATTTGCAAAAAGCATATGCCGTTGGGGTTAAATCCCACAAGCAAGGCATTTCTGCTACCCTAAATTTTATTGGGAGGAATTTCGGGAAGATGGGAAATTATGACAGCGCAGAACTATACATCCTTCGTGCAAAAAAACTAGAAGAAACAAGCCCACAACCCGGATATACCCTTTCTTACATTTACAACAACCTTGCCGAGGTATATCTTGGAAAGGGCGAGAATAAACTTGCCTTGGATTACTATCAGAAATCAGAAGCGCTGGATGAGTCCAAAAAAAGTCCCTTTGGCATAACCTTTACGCTCAATGGGCTGGCCTTGGTGTATAAACAAATGGGGGAGTATAAAATGGCAAAAGACGCCATAAAGAAGAGCCTCCAGATCTCCAGTAAATATTTTTATCGCGATAAGGCAAAAGAATCGTACTCGATTTTATTCGAAATCTATGAATCGCAAAATGATTTTCAGAATGCATTGGATGCTTACAAATTAGCAAACCTTTACCAAGATAGTATTTTTAGTGATGAGAAGATTCGGACGATTGAAAATTTAAAGATCAATTACCAAACTGATGTAATGCAACGCGAAAATGAATTGTTGCGAAAAGACACACAGTTGAAAAGCTCTCAATTAAGCAAACGAAATCTTTTATTAGTAATCGGTGGTGGTGGTGGCTTATTTTTGATCCTCGTAATCTTTTTACTCTACCGAAATGTGCGAGAACGAAACACACGCAACCGGCTGCTAGCCGATTACAATAGCAATCTGCAACATCAGGTAAAGCAACAAACCGTTGATTTACAAAAAGCAAATCTGGAACTGATCAAACACAATGGTCAGCTTGAGCAGTTTGGATATATCGCCTCACATAACCTGCGTTCTCCGGTAGCCCGTATCATGGGACTAACCTCGTTGATCAAAATGGAGCAATCTTTACCGAAAGGTGCCGAGGATATCATTAATAGGCTTTATGAATCAGCGCACGATTTAGATGAAATTATTTCTGATTTAAATACAATCTTAGAAATAAGAAAAGGAACTGAACTCAAGTTAGAGATTGTTGACCTTAACCGTAAGTTGGAAAAAGCAAAAGCTATTCTTAGCGAATCTCTAAAAGAATCTCATGGAACAATCGAAACTGATTTTGCTGCAGGAAAAGAAATAACGGGCGAGAAAGTTTACTTTGAAAGTATCATTTATAATTTACTTAGTAATGCAATAAAATATCGACCTGAAGAAAGACCTCTGCATATTTCAATTCGCACTAAAAAATTGAATGGCCATTTTCAAATTATTTTCTCCGATAATGGAATCGGGATTGACCTCGATAAGTTTAGTGGTAAACTATTTTCACTCTATCAACGCTTTCATACCCACGTAGAAGGAAAAGGGCTTGGTCTATTTCTTACCAAAACACAAGTAGAATCAATGGGTGGAACTATCGAAATAAAGAGTGAGGTCAACGTGGGCACCACTTTTATTATTTCATTTCCATTGTAATAATCTTTAGGCATCGTCAGGTCGTTACTGTTTATTCCGAATCATTCTACCCAAACTTAATCTGCATCTTCTTAATGCGGTCTTCTAGCTTTTCAGATGTCAGTTTTTCGCGGGTGCGATCAACCATAATGGGGAATGCAAAGGGAGTGGGCAATTCGGGAGTAGTAACAATAATTTTTTGAAACGCAATGCGATCAAGTGCTTTGCGCAAACGGGCTTCTTCCAATTGAAAATCCATCACTTCTTCAAAAGCTTGTTGCAATAATAAGTTGTGCGATTCATATTCATGAAACACATTGAAGAACAACTGCGAAGACGATTGTAAATGTTTTTCTTTTACTTTTTTTCCAGGAAGACCTTTGAATATCAATCCTGAGATTGCAGCGATGTCGCGAAATTTTCGCCTCGCCATTTCAGTGGCGTTGATACTTGCCTGAATGTCTTTTAGTAAATTTTCATTTCCGAGAATGTTTGTTTCAATCGCCTCATACACCGGTATCTCTTGATCGGATAACAATTCAAATCCATAATCATTCATGGCAATAGAAAACGTGATGGGTGTTATCTGTGCCATGCGATAGGCAATCAGCGCTGCCATGCCCTCATGCACAAAGCGACCTTCAAATGGATACATGAGTAAATGATAGCCTTCGGAAGTTTGAAAGTATTCAATCAGAAATTCATTACTCTTTGGCAAGTGCGAGCGTTGTTTTTGTAAATCCATAAGCGGTCGCAAAAAGCGCATTTCATCATCAGTCTCTTTATTACGGGCAGCTTCATCAATTTTTAAGCGAATCATTTCACTCATCTGCGAAGACAACGGCATTCTTCCGCCCTGCCATGAGGGCACTTTCCCCGACTTACGTTTTGACTTTCGGACATGGGCTTCCATTTCTTTTATGCGCACCAACTCTAAACTTTGCCCCGCAAACCAAAATACATCACCAATCTTAAGACTCGAAATAAAATATTCTTCAATAGTGCCGAGGTATTTTCCACTCACATATTTTACAAACAATAAATTATCGCCCACAATCGTGCCGATTGATAACCGATGCTTAAACGCAATGCGACTGTTCTCAACATAGTAAAGTCCTTTCTCAACAATGACTTTACGGTATTCATTGTAAGCCGTTAACGCATCGCCACCGGTAGTGATAAAATTCAACGTCCAATTCCATTCATCATCTGTTATAGATGAAAAACTGATTGTTGTTTTAATCTCCTCCAGAATTTCTGCGGGCTTAAATCCATCACTCACAGCCAGTGTGATTAAGTATTGAATCAACACATCGAACGAGCGCAGGTAAGGCAACCGATCTTCCACAATCTTCCGGTTCATTGCTTCCCGCAAGGCTGCCGACTCCGTAAGCTCTAATGTATTGGTAGGTAAAAAATAAATTTTACTCACCGCTCCGGGTTGGTGACCGCTTCGCCCTGCCCGTTGCATAAATCGCGCAACACCTTTAGGGCTGCCCACTTGAATCACAGTTTCAACAGGTCGAAAGTCCACACCTAAGTCGAGGCTGGAAGTACACACAACGGCTTTTAATTTTCCGGCATGCAATTGATCTTCCACCCAATCGCGCAATTCTTTACTGATTGAACCATGATGCAAGGCGATTAAGCCTGAAAGTTCAGGAGCACGATCTAACATTTTCTGGTACCAGATTTCCGCAAATGAGCGCGTGTTGGTAAAAATGAGCGTGCTGTTACTTTGTTTCACGATGGGAATAACTTTATCCAACAAGGCAATACCCAGGTGGCCGCTCCACGGCAAGCGCTCAACATCATCGGGAAAAATAGAAATCAATTCAATTTTTTTTTCGATGTTTGACTTTATCACTTTTATTTTTTCAGGAGCTGTGTTATTACCTAAAAGAATTTCAAGCGATTGTTCCATGTTACCGATGGTGGCGGAGATGCCCCAAATTTTTAGCTGCGGAGAAATTGTTTTCAATCGCGAGAGTGCAAGCTCCATGAGAACCCCGCGCTTCGAGCCAATTAGCTCGTGCCACTCATCTACTACAATGGTTTTTAAATTGGCGAAGTAACCAGCATATCCTTTTTGGGAGATCAAAAGATGAAGACTTTCTGGAGTAGTAATTAAAAAATCGGGAGGTGTTTCTTTTTGCCTAGCACGTTCTTTTGTTGACGTATCGCCACTGCGCACCCCTACCCGCCATGAATCATTGAGCCCTTCCTTAGCGCGATTGGCCGACAACTCAATTTCTTTTGCAAGCGCGCGAATAGGCGTTATCCAAATTGCTGTTGGACCTGTTGATTTTTGCGAGCCTGGATTACGCTCTAATAGAATAGGTATAAGTAATGAATATGTTTTGCCACTACCTGTAGGCGCATTGACTAATCCGCTAAATCCTGAAAGGTGATGGTTCCACGCTTGCAGTTGAAATGCAAATGGAGTCCACCCCTGCGCTTCAAACCACTTCTTACCGACATCTAGTTTATCAACCATTGCAACTAAAATAGAGTATTAATAACATTTTCGATTCTGCCGTGTTATTTTGAGCAATAATTAACGGATAGATGGGAAAATATTCAATTAAAGAACTTGAAAAGCTTTCGGGCATAAAGGCGCATACTATCCGTATTTGGGAGAAAAGACATCATCTGGTTACACCCGAGCGAACCCAAACCAACATCCGATATTATTCTGATGACGATCTTAAAAAGATCATTAATGTATCGGTGTTGAATAACAATGGCGTAAAAATCTCAAAAATAGTTGACTTAACTGCTGAGCAGATAAATCAAAAGGTGGGCGAACTCAGCGAAGCAACCAATAGTATTGACATCTATATAGACCAGTTGGTGCTGGCTATGATTGATATGGAAGAAGAACAATTTGAGAAAATACTTTCCTCGTTAGTACTTAAGTTTGGCTTTGAAAAAACCGTTCTTGAAATCGTTTATCCCTTTCTTGAAAAAATAGGTGTGCTTTGGCTTACTAACAATATCACGCCAGCGCAAGAGCATTTCATATCAAATCTTGTGCGTCAAAAAATGATTGTGGCAATAGATGCACTGCCACTGCCGCCAAAGACATCGCGCAAAGCGTTACTCTTTCTTCCTGAAAATGAATTGCATGAATTAGGTTTGCTATTCTTTAATTATGTAGTTAAAAAATTAGGTTTCAGAACCTACTACTTAGGGCAAACTGTTCCCCATAAAGATCTTATATATGTAGCCAATCATCATAAGCCGGAGGTTGTGATAACGGCTCTTACAAATGGCCCTACACCACATGCCATGAAAAACTATTTAACAAAATTGAGCACTGATTTGGGGTCAGCAAAAATTTTTATTTCAGGATCTGCTGTTAAAAAGGCTAATCCTGAGCTGCCTCCAAATATGCAACAGTTTCGTAACGCACTAGAAATCAAGCAACTGTTGGTAGAATTGTAATTGTTTAACAAATATTAAAAATAGTTAAACAATAATTTTTTAATACAAGTATTATCCCTAATTTTGTTTAACAATTAACAATAAAAGTTAAACATTATGAAAGCGATAGAATTTAATGCCCAATTGGCCAAACTTCGCCCTACTTTAAGAACTTTCACCTATCGTTTTACCAGTGACCGCGATGAATCATTAGATCTTGTTCAGGACACGCTCCTCAAAGCCCTTACCTATCGCGATAAATTTAAAGAGGATACAAACCTTAAAGGTTGGCTATTCACCATCATGCGCAACACCTATATTAATAGCTATCGTAAAAACCAGCGTGCTAAAACTTCAAACGACACAACCAAAGAGCTTTACTATTTGAATGTGGAAGATACACACACCTTTAACAGACCAGAAGAAAGCATGGAGTTTAAAGAGGTATGGCGAAATGTGAATGACTTAAAGGAAGAATTACTTAAGCCCTTTAAAATGCACGCAACGGGTTATAAGTATCATGAAATCGCAGAGCACCTAAACATTCCTATTGGAACCGTAAAAAACAGAATCTTTCACGCTCGTAAAGAGATTCAAAAGAAATTAATCGGGTATCAATAGAAATTAATATTGATCAGAACTTTTTTCTTTTTATACTCGGGTGATGAAACAAGTCGCAGTTATTGGTTCCGGATTTTCAGGGCTTTCAGCAGCATCTGTTTTAGCACAAGCTGGATATAAAGTAACTGTGCTTGAAAAAAATGAATCCACGGGAGGCAGAGCACGAAAATTTTCAGCCAATGGTTTTACATTCGATATGGGGCCTAGTTGGTATTGGATGCCCGATGTGTTTGAAAAATTCTTTAATCGCTTTGGCAAAAAAACTTCCGATTACTACGAGCTTGAACGCTTAGATCCCTCCTACCGGATTTATTATGGCGCTCATGATTTTATGGATTTACCCGCAGGTGTTGAACCACTCTGCATACTGTTTGAGAGTCTCGAACCCGGCAGCTCAAAAAAACTACTACAGTTTTTAGAAGAGGGTAAATACAAATATGAAGTTGGGGTAAACGAATTAGTTTATAAGCCCGGAACATCCATCAGTGAATTACTGGATTTCAAATTAATGGCTGGAGTTTTTAAACTCCATGTATTTCAATCCATCTCACAACACGTAAGAAAGTTCTTTACGAATCAACGCATCATTCAATTACTTGAATTTCCGGTTTTGTTTTTAGGAGCCACTGCACAAAAGACTCCGGCATTATATAGCTTAATGAATTATGCCGACATGGCATTGGGTACCTGGTATCCTAAAGGTGGCATGCATAAAGTGGTGGAAGCCTTAACTAAGCTTGCGGAAGAACAAGGTGTGACGTTTGAATTCAATGCTGAAGTGCAGCGATTTGAAATGAGTGATAAAAGCATTCAATCCATAATTGTAAATGGAAAGCCTCGAAATTTTGATTTTGTTGTAGCCAGTGCTGATTACAATCACGTTGAACAGAACCTTTTACCGGAATCACATCGCAAGTATTCAACCTCCTATTGGCAATCACGATCTATGGCGCCAAGCAGTTTAATATTTTATTTGGGATTGAATACAAAAATTAAAGGCTTGCTGCATCACACCTTATTTTTTGATGAGGATTTTACCCTCCATGCGAAGGAAATCTATGAAGATCCGAAATGGCCAACTGCACCACAGTTTTATGTTTCCAGCACCTCTCAAACAGATACTACGGTAGCACCTTCAGGTTGCGAAAATATTTTTATTTTAATTCCCGTTGCTCCCGATCTTAAGGACGAGGAAGCTACACGCGAAATGTATTTTAACCTGGTGATGGATCGGTTTGAAAAGATTATGGGTCAATCCATTCGGCAGCATATTGTTTACAAACGCAGCTATGCCCACAAAGAATTTATTGCTGATTATCATGCATTTAAGGGCAATGCATACGGTTTGGCTAACACAATTTTACAAACGGCAAATTTGAAGCCCTCAATCTTAAACAAAAAGGTAACGAACCTGTTTTATACGGGTCAACTCACAGTTCCCGGGCCTGGCGTGCCACCCGCACTTATTTCCGGCCAGGTGGTAGCTAATGAGCTGATTAAGCGAGATAAGAAAAGCTAAAATAAATAAGCGGATTTTCTTTCGTAAATTAAAAATGTTAAGGAATTGTAGATGAGTAAAAATCTGTTTGATGAAGTTTCCTTATCGTGTAGCAAAATTACTACACGAGCATACAGTACCTCGTTTTCGTTAGGAATACGGTGCCTTAACAAAGATTTACGTGGACCTATTTATTCAATTTATGGGTTTGTTCGCTTTGCGGATGAAATTGTGGATACCTTTGACGATTTTGATAAAGCTTCATTACTAGAACGATTCAAAATTGAAACACACAAAGCCATCGAAGAAAAAATTAGTCTTAACCCCATCTTAAATAGCTTTCAAAAAACAGTTTTTGAATTTAATATAGAACTCGAATTGATCGATCAATTTCTGAAGAGCATGGAAATGGATTTGAATCTTACTCAATATGATCAATCGGGCATAGACGAATATATTCTTGGCTCAGCAGAAGTAGTAGGATTAATGTGCCTGCACGTGTTTTGCAATGGCGATGCCGCAGAGTATAAAAGATTAAAACCATCGGCCATGAAATTAGGTGCTGCTTTTCAAAAGATAAATTTTTTGCGTGACCTGAATGCTGATTTTGTTGGCATGGGGCGATCCTATTTTCCTGGCATTGACCTTACAAACTTCAATGAAGAAAATAAATTAAAGATAGAAGCAGACATTGAAAAAGATTTTCATGCCGGCTATGAAGGCATTAAGCAACTTCCCAGGTCGGCACGCTTTGGTGTTTATGTAGCCTATCTGTATTATCTTGCTTTATTCGAAAAAATAAAAAACACTCCTTGCAGTACAGTACTTAATAATCGAATTCGCGTTCGCAACAGGCGCAAACTCTCTATCCTTGCTTATTCTTTTGTTAAACATCAATTGAACCTCATCTAGTATGGAAGCGGTGATTTTAGTAAATGAGCGTGATGAGGAGGTTGGCACCATGGAAAAACTTCAAGCCCATAAGGAAGGGAAACTTCATCGGGCATTTTCTGTATTGCTCTTTAATTCTAAAGGCGAATTGTTGTTGCAAAAACGAGCTACCTCCAAATATCATAGTGGCGGTTTATGGACCAATACCTGTTGCAGTCACCCGCAACCGGGTGAAACAATTATTCAGGCTGCCAATAGAAAGTTACTTCAGGAAATGGGGATTGAAGTTGAATTAAATGAATCTCATAAATTTATATACAAAGCTCAGCTAGATAACCATTTGACTGAGCATGAATGCGATCATGTGATCGTAGGTTATTTTGATGGTGAGCCAATACTTAATCATCACGAGGCTGAAGATTTTAAATTCCTTTCTATTTCTGAAATTCAGAAAGATGCCAAAACAAACCCAGATCGATACACCTGCTGGTTTAAGTTGATCCTCAACCAACCTGAGTTGGAAACATTAAGAGTGCCGGCATAATATTTCTGCTAACTAATTTCAAAAAGTTTACGTACTATACAGCAAGTAATTTACTATGCTGCAACTTACCGATTTTAAAAAGGCCTACGGCTCGCGCGTTATTCTTGAGATTCAATCGCTAAACATTCCAACTGGTTCATATTGGATTAAAGGAAATAACGGTTCGGGCAAAACCACGCTCATGAAAATATTAGCGGGTATCAATCCATTCGAAGGCTCTGTTCAATTGAATTCCATTGATTTAGTCAAAAGTCCAATGGCTTATCGCCAGCAAGTTTCCTTTGCGGAAGCAGAACCCATATTTCCCGGATTTGTTACTGGTTGGGATCTGATTCGTTTTATTCAAAAAACCAGAAAAGAAACGGATGAACGCATTCATTCGCTTGTAGACTATTTTGCAATCGCCAACTTCCTGCCCTATGCGGTTGGAACGTATTCAAGCGGTATGACTAAAAAACTTTCGTTACTGCTCGCCTTTATTGGTAACACCAAATTAATTCTGCTTGACGAACCTCTAATCACCTTGGAAGATGTTTTTCTTCCTTCATTATTTTATTTGATTAAAGATCGTCAGACAAGCGGCACATCATTTCTACTAAGCTCGCATCAACCCTTTCAACAAGATCAATTTAAACCCGATGGAAAAATTGTAGTTGAAAATCATACCGCTCAATTCGCAGCCTTATGAATGCAATCTTAAATCTTTTAATTAAAAGTTTAATTGCTCCATTTTATAGAAGTCACGCTGGACTATTGCTTCTCGTTTTCTTTCTCATGTTTGGCGTGGTCGAATCCACTCAAATTAAACTCTATCATGAGTCATTAATCTATGGCATGCTGACTTCGGGAATTTTCCTGATGGTAGTGCTGATAGTTTGGTTATTGTACAGTTTGAAATCTCTTCACTTCCTCCTTAAAGCCAGTGCCGAAGATTCGTATCAGTTTCTACATCACTTAGCCGTTCTCCCGGCAAGGCAAACCTTCTTCTACTTTTTTATAATATGCTTTCTCACATTTATGCCGGTATTTACTTACACAGTCTTCATCTATGCTATTGGCTTTAAGGATAAGTTTTATGAAGTGATCGCTATTGTGTTTGTCTTTCAATTAGCATTATGGCTATTCAATGCCTGGACTCTTAACTATACTTTACGAAATCAACACCGACCATCTTGGTTCACAATTCCTTCATTAGCATTGCCGTTTCAACAAAACCTTGTGGGTATTTATGCAGGTTATCTTTTCAAGGAAGAAAAATCAGCCATGTTCCTTAGCAAGTTATTTTCCATTGTTGTTATTTACCTGGTAAAGGAAACACTGGAAGCTGGTGATGATTTTAGAATAGTTGGCATTATGTGGTTGTTTGCCTTGATCTCACACACGTACCTGATCAACAAATTAAAAGTGTTTGAAGACCATACATTAAGTTGGATGCGTCACTTGCCAATCTCAATCACCAAAACCATTTCGGCTTATTTTATTTTATATATCCTGCTTATGATTCCCGAAGTTGTGTTGCTTACTGGCACGATTGGCCGTGGGCTTAGTTGGTGGCAACTCGCACTACTGCCTTTATTCTCAGGTGGTTTCTTTCTTGCCATTCATTCCTACTTGTTTAAGGCCAACCGTAATCCAGATAAGTTTGCCACATACCTGTTTTGGCTATTCATGGGTTGCTTTATGATGATTTTGAGCAAATTAATTTGGGTTGCGGCTGCAGCCTTATTGATTGGCTCATTCTGGTTGCTTAGAATAAGATTTTATAGGTATGAGGCGGTTGAAACTGAATCCTAAACCAAATCTCATTTCAACTGTTATACCTGCATGTTTGAATTCCTTAAATCCGATCCCATCAAAAAGCTTGAAAGCAAACGCAAAAAGCTATTAGAAGAAGCCATGCACATTCAACGCTCGGGTGACCTGAAACTATACGCAGTAAAAATGGCGGCCATCGATCAACTCGAAAAAGAACTTGAAGCACTTCAATCCTCAAAATAATTCACCCATCGACCAAGCCAGTACTGTATTCTGGTTTCGGAGGGATTTGCGGCTGCAAGACAATGCGGGGCTCTATTATGCCTTAAAAGAAAACAAAAACGTTGTCCCCATTTTCATTTTTGATACTACCATTCTTGATAAACTTGAAGACAAAGCCGACAAAAGGGTTGAGTTTATCCATCATTCTCTTACACTCCTTCAACAGCAACTGACTGAACTTGGAAGTTCGTTGGTTGTATTTCATGGAGACCCGATTGCGATCTTTGAATCTTTAAAACCAAAAGCTGTTTACACCAATCATGATTACGAACCTTATGCAAAGGAACGTGACGAAGTTGTGAAAAATAGTTTGCATGAAAAAGGTGTTGAGTTTAAGAATTATAAAGATCAAGTGATTTTTGAAAAAGATGAAGTATTGAAAGACGATGGCAAACCCTACTCGATCTTCACACCTTACAGTCGCAAGTGGAAAGCTAAATTAGATGCGTTTTATTTGAAAAGCTATCCCACAGAAAAATATTTTAGTTCCTTTAAGAAAATAAAACCTGTTGCACTACCTACTCTAAAAGAAATAGGCTTTGAAGAAACTCAGGCCATATTTCCAGAGCGCGTGATTAAGCAAGCCATAGTTGAGCAATATGATAAGCAACGGAACTTTCCCGCTATAGCGGGAACAACAAAACTAAGTGTGCACTTACGTTTTGGTACGGTAAGCATTCGCAAACTGGCACAAGTTGCTCGCAAAAAAAATGAAACATGGTTGAATGAATTAATCTGGCGCGATTTCTACCACATGATCTTGTGGCACTTTCCACAGGTAGAAACCAATGCGTTCAAACCTAAATACGATCAGATTGAATGGCGGAATGATGAACATGAATTCAACGCTTGGTGCGAAGGGAAAACAGGGTACCCGATTGTAGATGCGGGGATGCGCGAGTTAAACGAAACAGGATTTATGCACAACCGCGTTCGCATGATTGTCGCGAGTTTCCTAACCAAGCATTTACTAATAGACTGGCGTTGGGGTGAAGCCTATTTTGCAAAAAAACTTTTAGACTTTGATCTGGCTGCCAACAATGGTGGTTGGCAATGGGCCGCGAGTTCAGGCTGCGATGCCGCACCGTACTTCCGAGTTTTTAATCCGGCATTGCAAACAGAAAGATTTGATCCTGAATTAAAGTATGTAAAACATTGGGTACCGAAGTTTGAATCCAAAGAATATCCAAAGCCCATTGTTGATCACAAGTTTGCTCGTGAGCGGGTATTAAAGGTTTATAAGGAGGCATTGGGTTAAGGAATCAACAGTCGACTGCGGCCTTTCTAATTGGAGTAATTAAATATGAAAATACTTTTAACCGGTTCAACGGGATACATTGGCAGGCGGTTGCTCACTGGCTTGTTGGCTGATGGCCATTATATTATTTGCGTGGTAAGGGACAAGCGCAGGTTTGACTGGGATGATTTTAATGAAGCTCAGCAAAAGCAATTAGAAATCATCGAGGTTGATCTTACCAAACCGGAATCCCTAAAAGGTGTTCCTACTTCGTATGATGTGGCCTATTACCTGGTTCACTCCATGAGTTCTCCCACTGTTGATTTTGCCGAACAGGAATCTGAATCCGCAAAGAATTTTGTCACACTCATAAATCAAAGTACCGCCAAGCAGATTATTTATCTGAGTGGAATTGTAAATGATGACGACTTATCGAGTCATTTGCTTTCGCGGAAAAATGTTGAAGATATTTTAACAACAGCATTCGTGCCGGTAACCGTATTGCGGGCAGCCATTATAATAGGATCTGGCAGTGCTTCATTCGAAATTATTCGCGATCTGGTTGAAAAACTACCGGTGATGATTGCACCCCGATGGCTAAAAACGAAATGCCAACCCATTGGAATCAGAAATGTTTTAGATTATTTACAAGGAGTAATGCAGAAACCCGAAACGTACAATCACTCATTTGACATTGGAGGAGCCGATGTGCTTACTTATAAAGAAATGCTTTTGGGCTATGCACGAGTGCGAGGATTAAAACGCTGGATTATCACCGTGCCTGTGCTATCGCCAAAACTTTCTTCACTCTGGCTATATTTTGTAACCTCAACTTCTTATACACTGGCGCGCACGCTTGTTGACAGTATGAAGAACGAAGTAATCTGCCATGATAAAGCGATTGAATCAATTGTGCCTATTCAAATTTTTCATTATGAAGAGGCACTTGAATTAGCATTTAATAAAATTAACAGTGGAAATATTATTTCCAGCTGGAAGGATTCTATCTCGTTAAGCACGATGAGTAATGACTTTCTCAACTATATTGAAGTGCCTCAACATGGGGTTTTGTTAGACAAACGTGTTGTCAAATTAAATCGTGATAAATCAGAAGTAATCCAAAATCTTTGGAAAATTGGTGGGCAGCGCGGCTGGTATTTTGGAAATTGGCTTTGGCAAATCCGCGGAGTATTGGATAAAATGGTTGGTGGCGTTGGCTTGCGCAGAGGAAGAAGAAGCGAAACTGATTTAAAACCTGGTGACGCGTTAGACTTTTGGCGCGTTCTACTTGCTGATAAAGAAAACAGTCGATTACTTCTATTTGCTGAAATGAAATTACCGGGCGAAGCTTGGTTAGAATTTACTATTAAAGAAATTGATGGCCACCAAACTCTCACTCAAATCGCTACCTTTCGCCCTTTAGGATTGTGGGGAAGAATTTATTGGTACCTGATGTTACCTTTTCATGGCGTTATCTTTCCTAAAATGGCAAATGGAATTGTTAGTTATAGTCCACAACTTAACGGACCACAGTCCACAGCTTAACAAATCAACAGTTGACAGCAAGCTGTGGACTGCTGACTGCCTATCGCTTCCAGACAGCACCCACACCGGCACTCCACAATTGCTTGTTGATAGCTGGAATATCTTTATCTAAAATTTCATCAGCTCTGCTTTTCAGTTTTGTCCATTCAGTAGTTAGTTCAGCTAACCGATCTTTTGTTGGCTTAGTAACTTTTGGAATGTCGCTTTCTGTGTGATTTAACATAAACAGATAGTTAGCCGTAAACTTATTAGGGAAGTTCTCTACATCGTCATACGCTATAGATTTGCGTTGCACCATGTCCTCATCCCACTGTTTCATTTTTTGAACTAAAGCTTTGCCATCATTTTTTAACGCGGTATATTTTTCTTCAGTCGGTATAGTATTGATAACGCCCTCTAATTGAATTCGCTTTTGGTTAATAGCATTAACCAAGTTGTGCATTTTTGTTACTTCTCCTTCCATCATGCTCATAAGTGTATGATATTCCTGATAGGTTTTAGCATCCGTTGGGTATAAGGGATTGGATAGGATTTCAAAATTTGTTGTAGCCGTTTGAGTGCCTGCCTTCAATGTCATAGAATACTTGCCCGGTATAGCTTTGTGACCATGATAATTACTTTCCACATAAACATCCCGCACCCCAGACATAGATGGATAGCGCAGGTTCCACACAAAACGATTGAGTCCTTTACTTTTTGATAAGGTAGGATCAGCGGGTGGTGCACCATCGTATTCTGCTCGTGTGCTGTCTTTAATGGAGGTAAATGAACGCACCAGATTTCCTTGGGCATCTTTTATCTCCATTGTTAAGTTATCCGTTGACTTTAATTCAGGAAGTTGATAATACACAACTAACCCGGTGGCTGGGTTAACCCCGTTATAAGGATTCGTGCCATCTCCGTTTCCATCCATTTCACTATATCCGTTTACCAACATAGCCGGTTCAGAGTTAAACAACTTGAAGGTTGATGTTTCATTTTTGTATTGGCGAATGAGTGCCAGGTCATCTAGTATCCAAAACGAACGCCCAGAAGTTGCTGCAATTAAATCGCCCTGATGCACACGTAAATCAGTAATTGGTGTTACCGGCAAATTCAATTGAAAAGGAGACCAATCAAGGCCACCATTCCAGGAAATAAAAATTCCTAACTCAGTTCCGGCAAATAATAAATCCTTACGGGTATCATCTTCGCGCACTACGCGTGTAAATGCATTGTTTGGAATTCCCTTATTGATTTTAGTCCACGTTTTTCCATAGTCCGTTGTTTTATACATTCCTGGAGTATGATCATTAAACTTATAGCGGGTAGTAGCAATGTAGGCTGTCGCTTTATCGAAAGGTGAAACTTCAATCGCATTGATCAAACATTCTTGCAATCCTGCTGGTGTTACATTTTGCCAGCTTGCACCATTATCTCTTGTAACATAAACATAACCATCATCACTGCCTGTCCAGATTACTCCTTTCTCGTGTGGCGATTCAATTACATACGCAAGTGTTCCATAGTTTTCGGCACCTACGGCTTCATTAGTATAAGGGCCACCTCCTTTTCCTTGCTTTGGTTTTTCATTGCGGGTAAGATCTGGTGATGCTTCTGTCCACGTGGTTCCCATATCGGTTGTGCGCAACAAAAGTTGAGCACCATGATAAAAAGTATTTGGTTCATGCTTCGACCAGATGATGGGTGCATTCCAATTGTATCGATACCTGATGTCTTTGGCATCCATTCCTAAATATTGAATAGGTGCAGGCATAATGTTAGTGCCGGCATGTGCTTTAGTATCCAGTACTTCTATAGTACCTTGATAACTTCCGCCCATAACATAACGCGGATCATCAGGATTAAACGCCAAGAAAGCACTCTCGCCACCAGCCGATGAAGTCCAATTATCTGTTGTAATACCACCACTTCCTAACGCCTGACTTGCAATTACAACCGATGAATTGTCCTGCTGGCCAGCATAAATTCTATATGGAAATTGATTATCAACATTGATGCGATAAAATTGAGCGGTTGGCATATTGCTTTGCGTACTCCAGGTATCGCCATAGTTAAATGTAACTGCTGCGCCACCATCATTGGCGATCACCATATTTTTAGAATTCTTCGGGTTGATCCACAGATCATGATAATCGCCATGCGTGCCGCCTAATTGTTCCCAGGTTTTACCACCATCAATGGAACGCAAAGCCGGAGCGCTCAACACATAAATTGTATTATCATCATTTGGATCGGTAAATAATTCAATATAATACCAGGCACGTTGAACAAGTCGATGATCATTAGTCACCTTTGTCCAATTCTTCCCTGCATTTTGAGAAACAAACAATCCACCCTGCTCTTTATCCGAATCGCTTTCGATCAATGCATATACTCTATCAGAATTTGATCGGCATACGGCAATCGCCATTTTACCTAATTCTTTTGGTAAACCATCCTGAATTTTATTCCAGGTTTCACCACCATCGGCCGACTTATACATACCACTTCCTGGGCCACCACTCGTTACTTTCCAAGGCAAGCGTCCGTATTCCGACATAGCGGCATACAAAACCTGCGGATTGTTCATGTCCATAGATAATTCAACACAACCGGTTTTATCATCCACATACAATACTTTCTTCCAGGTTGCACCACCATTAATGGATTTATAAACACCGCGCTCCGATGTGTTCTGATACAACGCTCCTTGTGCTGCAATAAAAACAACATTGGCATTGCGCGGATCAATAGTAATACGCGAAATATGTTGCGTTAATTCCAACCCAAGTTTAGTCCACGTTTTGCCCGCATCAGTTGATTTATAAACTCCATCGCCATGATGTGTCATTACACCGCGAACCGGATGCTCACCCATTCCAACATAAACAGTATTCGGTTCACTTTCGGAAACAGCTACGGCACCAACCGAAGCGGTTTTAAAATAACCATCCGAAATATTATTCCAACTAACTCCGGCATCATTGGTTTTCCACAAACCACCACCGGTTGTACCCATATAATAGGTATAGGGATCACCCACAACACCGGTTGCTGTTACAGACCTTCCCCCTCTGAAAGGACCGATGCTACGCCATTTAACAGGTTTGAAATAAGAATCAAAATCCTGAGCTGCCGCGGCAGGAGCTGATGATGTTGTTGCCTTACTCTTTTTTTGAGCGATGGAAATTCCAGAACAAACAAAAGTAAGAGCTAGTAGAATAAGGGAAATTCTTTTCATAAACATGAATTGAGGTTTGATACAAACTTATTGGTAAAATATTGCTTTTTCCAGAGTATTTTATGAACGGAATAGTTAAACTAAACCTTAGCGGAAAAACAGATAAACAGAATCAGAAAAGACTCGGATTGAATCCTCAACGGCAACAATTTGGTTTTGAATTGTTCTTCGATGGTCATTCAAATTCTGAAGTTGAATCTGTTTATCAGCTTCCGATCGGAGAACCTGATTAACTTCTGCTGTGGCTATATAAGAGTCGGAAATGCTATTCTCAATCGACAGACTATCTAAAACGCTATTCAGGTGAGATAATTTTGTTTGGCAAGATTGAAGTTTATAATTGCGGTCATTACAAGAAAGTAATAGTGATCCAAGTATCAAACAAAAAATGCTTTTCATACTAATAAAAAAATATCTCATCGATAAAAAACCATCCTTTCTGTCCTTTACCCCTATGCCACTCCGGTAGTTTATTGACAGGTTTAGCAACTATTTTATAATAGGGATACGATTCCGATTTCAAATCAATTGCAAAGGCTTCAACTCGCTGAGCGCGATAGCCCGTTGGCATTTCTGATTTAATCCTCTTTAATAAAGTCAATGAATTTTGATTTTTCCCTGCCCAAACTTCTACCTCCGCAGGCGGAAAAATGTAGCCACCGAGATTGTCACCGTAGCTTAAAACAATTTTTTGAATAGTGGGCGGTGATGATCCGAAATTAAAAACAGCTTCAAAATTATTATCGCGAAAGCCGAGCCAACTTGGTTCTTTGTTAAGATCGATGAGACCTTTACGACCATCCGTTAAACTTTTCGCGCCTTCCCCCGGATATTGCTTGTCAACTGCCGTCAGCAACACAACTTTTTCTGGTTCATAACCTTCTACAAAACAAGTAACATCCAAGGCACCGCTACAATACCAACCGTCTTTACAAGCAATGACTTTAAGCTTAGTAGTCTCATCTATTGCTATTGGCTTATCATAAGTTAATCCGGCTAAACTATCTGGTTCAGTTGAATCCAATGAATAGATGATTTTAACACCAGACATGGCATGCTTTAATTGAAGCAATTGTCCTTTTTTAATTATTCCTTCATTTACAAGAATAGGTTTGCTCAGTTTTAGTATACTATCATCATTAAATAATGATTGAACGATCTTTATATTAGGATATTTTTTTTGCAATTGTTCACTTTGTTCTTTCGTGATTTGTGTGTCCCAAATAAACAGCTCCTGTAAAGAAGGCATGGATAGAATTGCCTCTATTGATTGGCCATCAACAACAGTCCCTGAAAGGGAAAGAGAATTCAAATTCTGTAAGGACTTTAGATCTGCTAAACCACCGCCCTTAATCTCGCTAAAATTTAAATTTAGTTTTTCAAGATTTTTAAACTGACGGATTGTTTTAAAGTCTGAATCCTTCACAGGCATTTTCGAAAGATTAAGAACTACTAACTGATCTTTTATCTCAGATAATTCCTCAATAGCTTTTGCCTGATACTGAGCCCGGATAAAAAAATCAGCTTGTAAGGCCGGACTGTTTACATACAAAGGAGAAATAGCGCGATACGGAGTGTTCAGTTTATCAATAACGGATTTAGATGCGCTTGAAAAACTATAAACTCTTTCTGTTTCGAAAATATTTTTGCTTATCCCATTCTTCGCTACCCAATGCTTTATTGTGTCACTATCATTATATTCGATAATCTTTTTTTCAAAATCTGCCCCTGCCTTAATCCATGATTCGAGAATAAAAATTTCTGTAGTTGTTAATTGAGATTTGCCATCGGGTGGCATGTGATCATCATCTTCTAAAGGTAAGTGAATGTATCGAATCATCCGACTAGAATCAGGATTACCAGCACGCCACGCTACACCTTCCTTTCCTCCTTTTTTAAATTTCTCAATAGAGGTCATCACTAACTCACCTTTTGATTTGGATTCATTATGACAACTAAAGCATTTCTTTTCAAGCACCGGTTCAACAGCAATCTCATACAAAGTTGAATTTTCCATAGAAAGTTCTTTTGAAGCAACTCTCATAATGGGTGCCAGCACAAAATTTTCGCCATGCGTCAATACAGAACCCGTGTGCCCCGCAAAAATCAAAACTCCAAAGGCGATGGTTATTCCTGTATAAAAAATTAAAGTAATTTTTTTTGAACCTATGAACACGACTAATAAAAAATAACAAAGCAAACTCAAGACTATGCCGCTCAACCTGTGTTGTTGTAAAGCATCGGCACCATAATCTCCATCTATAGAAAGTAAAAGTCCAAACAGCGCTGCGATGGATGCTGAAAGAGAAATCAGCAGCAGGCAAATCAAAATCAATTGTTTAAACTGTTTTTTCTTAAATCGATTTCTTATAAAAACCAGCACGACTAAAAAAATTAGAAATCCAATTGGAAGATGGAGCACTAAAGGATGAAGCCTTCCAGCTACTTGCAGCCAAGCTGGCACCTCAACACGATCTTCAAAAAAGAAAAGGAACAGGAGTAATACCTGAATAAACAGTATGATGTTAATAACAATAGAAGAGGTTCGCTTCATCGGATGTTAAGCCAAAATACCCGACACCACTTTACCGCCTACATCAGTAAGCCTATAACGCCTGCCTAAATGTTTATAGGTGAGTTGTTCATGGTTTAATCCCATTAAATGCAAAATAGTTGCATGAAAATCATTTACGTGTACCGGATCACGAACAATATTATATCCAAACTCATCTGATTCGCCATAAGTAATTCCAGGCTTTACACCACCACCCGCCATCCAGATTGTGTAGGCGCGCGGATGATGATCACGACCATAATTTTCTACTGATAAATTACCCTGGCAATAATTGGTGCGGCCAAATTCGCCACCCCAAATCACCAGCGTTTCATCTAACAATCCGCGTTGCTTCAAATCCATAATTAAAGCAGCGGTCGAGCGATCAACATCTTGTGCTTGCAAGGGCATTTCACCTACCATGTTGCCATGCTGATCCCAGCCTTGATGATAAAGTTGCACAAACCGAACACCAGCCTCCGAAAGTTTTCGAGCCAGCAAACAATTAGCAGCATACGTTCCCGGCACCAAACAATCGGCTCCATACATTTTCACAATGTTGTCTGATTCTTTTGAGAAATCGGTTAACTCAGGTACTGCGGTTTGCATCCGATAGGCTAATTCATATTGTTGAATACGGGCCTGAGTTTCAGGATCACCAAATTCCTGAAAGTTCATTTCGTTAAGTTGCGCTAATTGATCGAGCATTCTTCTCCGATCCATCCTATCCCGACCTTCAGGATCTTTCAAATACAAAACGCGCTCTTCACTGCTGCTAAACTGCACACCTTGGTGAACACTATCTAAAAAACCATTAGTCCATAGTTTCGAATAAACTCCCTGCCCATTTCCTCGTCCTCGCGAAAGCAACACGCAATACGCTGGGAGGTTTTTATTTTCACTACCCAAACCATAACTCAACCACGCACCCATACTAGGTCTGTTACCTTGTTGCGCACCAGTTTGCATAAACGTTAGTGCAGGATCATGATTGATTGCTTCGGTGTGCATAGAATTAATGATGCAAATATCATCTACTACTTTGGCAATATTTGGAAATATTTCGCTTACCCAAGCACCTGATTGACCATGCTGACTAAATTTAAAATGCGAACCAACCAGCGGAAACTTTGATTGCCCGGAAGTCATGCCCGTTAAGCGCTGCCCCTTGCGCACAGATTCTGGCAACTCCTCACCCATCATCTTGTTAAGCATAGGTTTGTAATCAAAACTTTCTAATTGCGAAGGTGCGCCATTTTGAAAAAGATAAATTACTCGCTTAGCTTTTGGAGCAAAGTTTGGAATACCTAATGCCTGAGTTGGTGCATCTGATTTAGAGAATAAATCAGGAATTAATAATGAACCCAACGCTGCCGAACCCAAGCCAAGGCTTAGCTTTCCCAAAAAATGCTTTCGGGTAATATGAAAGCGGCTATCAATAAATTCTTTACTCATTATATTCTATTCAATATTAAAAAATCGTAATTCAAAATTCTAATGCCAATAATTTTCGGGATCCTCCTAACTTTTCGTTATTGCTTCATCAAGATTATAAATGGTTTGCACGATCTGCATGAGTGCCGCCAATGAAACAACATCGTCAATTTTCTCATGGTGATACTCTCCTATCTCAATAAATTGTTTTGCTTTTGTTGGTGTGTTTTTAAACTCTTCTTTCTCTTGAGCAAAGTATGCCACTAATTTTTCTAACTCAACTTTTTCAGGAGCCCTACATAGTATGGTTCTAAAAGCTTTTTCAATTTTCTCATCGGTTGATGATGTTTCTACCATCAAGCGCTCAGCAAGCACCCGGGCTGCTTCTAGCATAACCGGATCATTCAACAATACCAATGCCTGTAAAGGCGTGTTCGTTCGCCCGCGATTTACTTCACATTGATCGCGGTTACTGCCATCAAACACCAGCATACCTGGTGGCGGCACCGTGCGTTTAATAAACGAATACAAACCTCTGCGGTAAAGATCATTACCATGGTCCTGCACATAACGGGCTAGCACGCCACGACCCGAGGTGGAAGATTCCCAAATGCCTTTCGGTTGATACACTTTCATACTCGGGCCACCAATTTCATTAACCAATAATCCACTGCTTGACAAAGCGAGGTCGCGAACTCCTTCAGCAGTCAATCGCTTACGCGAACTATGTGACAATAAAATATTTTCAGGATCGGAGGTTAATTTTTCTTTACTGACTGCAGCCGATTGACGATACGTGGCAGACATTACCATCTGCTTTATCAGCCGCTTAATGTCCCAATCATGATCTCTGAAATCAACAGCCAACCAATCAAGCAATTCTGGATGCGAAGGCATATCACCTTGCATTCCAAAATCACCACTTGTTTTTACCAAACCTCGCCCAAAAAATTCCTGCCACATTCGGTTTACAAACACCCTACTCGTTAGCGGATTTTTTTTGTCGAACAACCATTTTGCAAGTGCTAACCGATTGTCGCCATACTGCATTGAATCAAACGGCAAAATATCTTTAGGCAATCCAATGGTTACCTGGTCGCCATGGGCATCGTAAACACCGCGGGTTAAAATATAGGTAGGTCTTCGCCAAGATGAATCCTTCATCACCATTACTTGCACGGGCGTTGTATCTTTCTTATTTATAAAAGTTAAAATGTTATTGATCTCTTGCGTGGTTATTTTTATTCGTGGCGGATCGGCCAACGAAGCCAATGAGATATCACCCACTAAACCCTTCTCAGGCACACGATTAAAAAATGCAAAAGTGCTATAATAATCTCGTTGCGAAATAGGATCGTATTTATGATCGTGGCAATGTGCGCATTCAAACGTAAGTGCAAGAAAAGCTTTTCCAAATGTGTTGGTACGATCGGTAACATATTCAATGCGGTACTCTTCATCAATAACTCCACCCTCTTGCGTAATTTTATGATTGCGATTGAAACCGGTTGCCAGCACTTGTTCCTTTGTAGGATTGGGTAACAAATCGCCAGCAAGTTGCCAGGTTACAAATTGTTCGTACGAATAATTTTTATTGAATGCATGAATCACCCAATCGCGCCAGGGCCACATAGTACGCAGTCCGTCATCCTGATAGCCATGCGAGTCGGCATAGCGAGCCACATCCATCCAATACACCGCCATGCGTTCGCCATACTGAGGTTGTGCTAAAAGTTCATCTACAATTTTTTCATACGCTTCCGCAGATTGATCCGCAGCAATGCGGTTTTGTAAATCAAGCGAAGGCGGCAATCCGGTAATATCCAAACTCACTCGCTTTAATAAGCGAGCACGATCTGCATCTGCATTAGGCGCTAACCCAGCGGCTTCCATTTTATTCAGAATAAAAAAATCAATTTCATTCTTTGGCCATAAATCATTTTCCACTTTAGGCGGTTCGGTTTGCCTTGGCGGGATAAACGCCCAATGTTTTTTATAAATGGCTCCTTGTTCAATCCATTTTTTGATGGTCGAAATTTCATCTTTAGTCAACGACAAATTTGAATTAGGTGGTGGCATCCGAAAAGAAGTATCGGAAGCAGAAATTCGCAAATACATTTCCGATTGATCCGGGTTACCCGGAATAATTACATGCCCATTGGGATTATTTTTAAGCGCAGCCAACGCTCCCTCGCGAGTATCCAACCTTAAATTTGATTTACGCTGATTTGCATCAGGTCCATGACATTTAAAACAGCGATCTGATAAAATAGGCCGAATGTGTAAATTAAAATCTATTGAATCGTTCGCACTAACAAGTTGTTTATTGCGGCTGCAACTATTGGTAAGAAGCAGTCCAGAAAAAATAAAAAGCAAAGGAATCAAAAATCGCATAGTAGCCCAGTTGAATCTAAATTTGAGGATTTTAGCCGACTTTTAAAACTCTTATTATACTTCGTTGTTAGGTAGGCAATGAAAGTTTACAACCTTACGCGCACTCAAATTTTGCCTATCTCCTTAGCTCAGGCATGGGATTTTTTCTCTACGCCTCAGAATCTTTCAAAAATTACGCCCAAACACATGGGTTTCGAGATTTTATATATCTCGGGGGGTGCAAAAGCTTATGCGGGGCAAATCATTCGTTATAATGTGAATGTACTACCAGGAATAAAAATGCATTGGGTAACTGAAATTACACAGGTGAAAGAGAGTGTTCATTTTATTGACGAACAACGATTTGGTCCGTATGCTCTTTGGCACCATCAACATCATTTTAAAGAGGTGCCGGGCGGTGTTGAAATGACAGACGAAGTAAATTATGCACTCCCACTCGGCATTCTAGGAAGGTTAGCACATGCGTTATTTGTAGGCGGTGAAGTAAAGCGTATTTTTGATCATCGCTATCGTGTATTGGAAAAGTATTTTGATAAATAAAAAATTTAGATGGATTGGAAAATACTCTTGATCTGTGCGCTCATCACCATTGGCACATTTCTATTTTGGGAGTTTGTTGCGTGGTTTTCACATAAATATATTATGCATGGCTTTCTATGGGTGTGGCATAAATCGCATCATACCGTGCATGATCACACGCTTGAAAAGAATGATTGGTTTGCTGCAGTCTTTAGTATTCCATCGATTGGGATTTTCTATTACTTCAGCCTTGTAAGCTACAATCCATATATGCTGGCTGTAGGCCTTGGTATTTTTTGTTATGGGTTATTCTATCTTGTTTTTCATGATGTAATAGTACATCAGCGGATGAAGTGGCGCCCGGAAAAACGAAGTAAATATTTACAGCGCATGATTCATGCTCATTACATCCATCATGCAAAGCACACAAAAGAGAATTGTGAGGCTTTTGGTTTTCTCTATGCTCCAAAAAAATATGAGCCAAAGAAATTCACCATGAAGGAGAAGCGGCAGGAAACACAGTAAGGAGAGTTAAGATTTACGAATAACGAATTGCACATGTTAAATTCAAAATATCTCTACCTCTCAATTGATTTCTTTTCAATATTATTCCCTTTTCTATTTAGTTTTTATTCTAAAGCGAAGTTCGCGTACAAATGGAAATACCTATGGTTAGCTATTCTGCTACCAGCACTATTTTTTATTGCCTGGGATGAATGGTTTACTCAACTTGGAGTTTGGGGATTTAATGAACGCTATCTAACAGGAGTTTACATCTTCTCTCTTCCAATAGAAGAAATTCTTTTCTTCATCTGCATTCCTTATGCCTGTGTTTTCACCTACGAGGCTGTAAATTATTTGATGTCATTCCGACTTAGTCAAAAAAATACAAATCTTATTACCGATTTACTGGTTGTTCTACTCCTCTTGGTAGGATCAATCCACTTTAATCAATGGTACACCGGCTCAACATTTCTTCTCGCAGCTATTTACTTAATCTTACACCGTTGGGTTTGGAAGAGTGCTTATCTTGGAAAATTTTATGTTGCATTTTTATTTATCCTCATTCCGTTTTTTATTGTCAACGGCATTCTTACCGGAACAGGCATTGAAGATCAGGTAGTATGGTATAACGATTCGGAAAATCTTGGAATCAGAATGGGCACCATCCCCATTGAAGATACCTTTTATGGAATGGTACTTTTATTGATGAACGTATCGCTGTTTGAATTTCTGCAAAAGAAAAAAGGCCCTAAGGCCTCTTAACTATAAAAGTATTTGTCAACCAACTAGGCAATTTCTAGTTCCTGTTCCTTTGTCTTTTTCGATTTCCTAATCTTGGCGCTCCTAATTTTCTTTAGCTCCTTTTTCATTTGAGCTGCAATCAAAGAGGCTAGTTTTCTTGAGGATTTTTCTATCACCTTATTAGCTTTCTTCTTTGACTTAGTAATGCCCAATGCCTGCACAGTCTGGTGCATGGAATCCGCTAACAATAAACGAATTTCCTTCTTTCCTTTTAAAACTAATTTTTCCATAATTCACTGTATTTGATACTAAAATATCGGGTTATTCCAGCATTACCAAAAAGTTACAAAAACTTAACATTGAAAGTCTATTTTCCTTCAAGGCGCTTCAAATCAGGGGATTTTTTAATTAACTCAAACTGACTTTGCACCTCCGCCAGCTTGTCAGATACCAACCCGTAGACCTCCTGTTGCTGATCCGTTGGAGCAGCATCGGCACTTGAAATTTGCCCTTCTTTAGCCATGGCGAAAAGCCGTTCTAACACTTGTGGTGGATTGCGAAATATATCCATGCGTGCGCCTGTTTGATGCACATCGTGCAAAGCCGCTTCGAGTTGATAGATTTTCTCTTCCAATGCAATGGATTTCTTATCACTCTTTTTAGCCAGCAGCTTAGCGCGTAGCTGCTCCATCTCATCAATAAGTGATAATGTGGTACGTGTAGCTGTATATAATTTTATTCCAAAATTATATTGTTTCAAAATATCGGCATCGGTGCTTTTTGTATTAGGATCTTTTATTACCGTTACGGATTGTTTGAATTCCTTCCCGTTTACTCGAAGCACAATTGTGTAGGTGCCTGGATGCACAAGTGGTGGCGTTTGACCAGGACCAATATCCAAATCAAAAATAAACATGTCGCGTACTCCTTTATCATCAGCAGGAACCCAATCTTTTTCTCTTGGTTTTACACGCAGCTTAGGAAGTTCATACGGTTGCAATCTTAAATTCCACCAGATACGATTTATACCGGCTTCATTTTTTGCTTTCAGCGTGCGAACCATTTCATTTTTTGAATTCAATACAATTATTTCAACTAGCGACTTAGTTTTTTCTTTCAAATAATAATTAATATCAATTCCTTCAGGCGAATTTTGTCCAGACACATAACTGCGATCTGTTTTTATTCCGTTGATAGGCTGAAACCGATATGCTTTGCGCATAGAGAAAAGATGCGCTTCAGAATTTTGCACTTGTTCTGTAAACTCGCGTATAGGTGTGATGTCATCTAAAATATAAATACCCCGTCCATAGGTGGCAATTACAAGATCTTTGAAGTTGCGTTGGATTTCAATTCCGAAAATGGGTACGGGGGGTAAATTATTTTTTAAGTGAATCCAATCTTTTCCATCATTCGGAGAAAAGTACAATGACTTTTCAGTTCCCAACCAAAGCAATCCTTGTTTGTCAGGATCTTCCTTAATTTGATTAACGAAGTTTGAATTGTTAGCCGGCAAATTTATTTCAAGTCTTTTCCAAGTTGCTCCAAAGTCGGTTGTCTTATATACATAGCTACCAAAGTCGCCAACGTAATGTGCATCTACGGCTATGTAGCAAGTACCTGCATCAAAATAAGATGCATCGATGTGTCGAATTGTTCCCCACACAGGTAAACCAGGCATGTTTGCCGAAACATTCGTCCAAGTTTTGCCACCATCTTGTGTTACGTTCACTTGACCATCATTACTGCCAGTCCAAAGAACACCTTCTTTAACGGGCGACTCAGCCATTGAAAAAAGTGTGCACCCATCCCACGTCATTAAATTATCACTTGCCATACCACCCGAGTTTTGTTGATGGCCTTTATCATTCGTAGTTAAATCAGGGCTTACCACTTGCCAACCTTGGCCGCCATTATTTGTTTCATGAACAAACTGACTTCCCACCCATACTCTGCCTTGCACGTGTTTAGATAAAACCATGGGAAAATTCCAATGCCACCGATACTTCGCATCGGCAGGGGCCGCACCAATTTGAGTTTGCGGCCACACACGCACATCGCGCGATTGCATAGTAGTTAAATCAAATACATCGAGACCACCATCGTAGCAACCTGACCATACTATATTATTATCGAAAGGATCGGGCTGAGCAAACCCACTTTCGCAACCACCCACACCATGCCAGGCGCCCAACGGAATATTATATCCACCCAAATATCGACTTGGTCCACGATACGACCAGGCATCCTGCCGATTTCCATAAACCCAATAAGGAACCCGGTCATCAACAGCTATGTGATACATTTGTGCAATAGGTAAGTTTATGTTGCGCCAGCTTTTACCTCCATTGAACGTCATGTTCAGACATCCATCATGTGCACACAAAATCCGGTTGCCATCTTTAGGGTCAAACCACATGTCGTGATTATCGCCACCCGGTGCCCACTGATCAAAATCTTTATCAAAAGTTTTCCCTCCATCACTTGATTTCATTATTCCCACACAAATAGTATATACTTCATCTTCATTAGCGGTTGAAACGCGAAGGCGGGTATAATAACCAGCCCGTTGCCCCATCGAATTATTCTTCTGCATCAACTTCCAGCTATCGCCACCATCATCTGAGCGATAAAGTCGGGGTTCTTTATCTTCAACCAATGCATACACGCGTTTAGGATTTGTATATGAAACATCTACTGAAGTTTTTCCAACCGGATGAGTGGATCCGCTCTCAATACCATTGCGCAAGGGCTCCCAGGTTTTGCCGCCATCTTTAGATCGGTAGATACCACTGCCTTCGCCACCACTATTCAAATTCCAGGTGCGGATGTCTGCTTGCCACATAGCCGCAAAAAGTATTTCAGGATTTTTTGAATCGATACTTAAATCAGAACAGCCTGTATTTTCATTCACAAAAAAAACGCGCTCCCACGTTTTACCACCATTAGTTGTTTTATATACGCCTCGTTCTTGCTGCGGTCCATGAGTATGGCCCATTGAAGCAACATAAACTGTGTTGGTATCAGTAGGGTGAACAATTACGCGACTAATCCGAAATGTTTTCTCAAGCCCCATATTCTTCCATGTTTTTCCGGCATCGGAAGATTTATAAACACCATTACCAACAGCATGAGCCGGTCTTATTAAAAAAGTTTCGCCTGTGCCAGCCCAAACTTGTTTATGCGCTGAAGGTGCAATAGCTAAAGCACCAATGGAAGAATCTTCAGTGCTATCAAAAACCGATTTCCAGGTGATGCCTGCATCTTCTGTTTTCCAGATGCCACCAGAGGCGGCACCGGAATAAGAAACATTGGGATTGCCGGGCTCGCCCACCACAGAAATCATTCGATTGCCATCAGGGCCAATGAATCTAAAATTTAGTTTTGAAAAAAGTTGAGGGTCAAATGACTGTGCAGATAGAAATTGAAAACTGCAAAGGCAGATGAATAAAAAAAGCTTTCTCATAAGGTTGCTTGTTGAAGAAGTAAATTACCTAAGAGAAAGCATATTTAATAATGCCCGTTTATTGGCGAGCAGTATATTTGACTGGCGGTTTATTCGTACCTCAACGAATCGACAGGATTAGCGGCTGCAGCCTTTATTGATTGATAACTTACGGTAAGCCACGCAATAACTATGGCAGCCAAACCACTTAACACAAATACTACAGGATTAATATCAATTCTATAAGCAAATCCATCCAGCCAATTATTGCAAGCATACCAAGCTACTATCGCAGCTGGAATAAAGGCTATGATCACAAGTTTTGTAAATTCCTTTGACAATAGGATTGAAAGGCTAGCTACGGAAGCACCCATGGATTTGCGAATGCCTATTTCCTTAGTCCGTTGCTCGGATGTAAAAGCTGCCAAAGCAAACAAACCAAGACAAGCAATGAAAATCGCCAAACCAGAAAATATGCTAAACAATTTTCCCATCCGCTGTTCAGTGCGAAACAACCGATCAAAATTTTCATCAAGAAATGAGTATTGAAAGGGTTCATTAGGGGCATATTGTTTCCACAGATTTTCTACTCTTGAAATTATATCTGAAGCTCCTCCTTCATAGCGAACGAGCAGATTATTTGCATTTTGAGTTAGTAAAATTGATAATGGTCTCACTTGATCTTTATAAGATTCAAAATTGAAATTTTTTATCACACCAATAACTTTATATTTCTTAAACACAGAACCTTGATCATTATAAAGTACTTCCTCCCCTACGGGATTCTCAAAACCGAATTCTTTTGCAGCCGCTTCGTTCAATAATATTGCTAAGGAATCTGAAGGAAAGTCCTTCGAAAAGTAACGCCCGTCTTTCAACTCAAATCGTACTACATCCTGATGGTCAAAGTCCGCATAATAAACACCCATTATATGGTCTTGCTCTGACCCTGCAGTTTTAAACACAGTGGTATTATTGACCCCAGGGAACGTGTTGTTGGTATAACTGATTTTAGAAATACCTGTTAGTTCGGCTAACCCATTTCTAAATGCTTCTTTATTTGCACCCAACCTGTCTGCATTATCCAAAATCAAAACATTGTTTTTATCGATCCCTAAATTCTTATCCTGCATGAATTTAATTTGCTGAAAAACAACGACCGTAAAAATGATCAGAAAAATAGATAGGCCAAATTGAAATACTACAAGTGTACTGCGAATTCCTTTACTCTTTGCTCCTGCCCGCACCTTTCCTTTCAATACCTCCACTGCACTAAACGAGGTAAGATAAAAAGCAGGATAGCTACCTGACACAATACCAACAAAAAAAGCCAAAATAAGAATACCTCCAATAAACATGGGTGATAAAAAAGTTTCCATGCCAAGGTCTTTGCCTGATAAAATATTAAACGAGGGCAATAGAAAATACGAAATGATTATGGCAAGTGTAACAGCTACAAAACTATACAAGATTGATTCTGCCATAAACTGACCAACCATCTGCCCTCGCAATGATCCTAAAGCTTTGCGAAGCCCCACTTCCTTGGCTCTGCCAGCCGAACGAGCCGTAGATAAATTCATAAAATTGATGCAGGCAATAATAATAATGAACAATCCTATTCCACTAAAAAAATAAACATACATTATGTTTCCTGCTGGCTCAAGGTCACCCTGCGAGGTTGAATGCAAGTGAATGTCTTTGATATTGGTTGCGTAATACCCATAAGCTCCTCCCGCTTGCTTCATTTGCTGCAACGTGGTACCCATAAACTTCTCTAGTTCTGGTCCGATGTATTTTTCAACTAAGGGTATAAATTTTTCCTCTGCGGAAGTCAAAGTTGTCCCTGGTTGCAATTTGAAATATGTGTATAAGGAATTATTGAGCCATATTGTGCTCTTCAGCTCTTCATCCGATTCAGCGGAAATTAGAACATCAAATATGAAGTGCGAATTAGATGGTGAATTTTCGGCAACTCCGGTAACTTTAAATGTCTTATTTTCATTTCCTATCACCAACAATCCACCAATCGGATTCTTATCATCAAAATATTTTTTTGCAAGTTTCTCAGTAAGCACTACTGTATTAGGTTCTTTCAACACTGTTTTTAGATTACCTTCTTTCAGTTTATAGCCAAAGAATTCAAAAAAGTTTGAGTCGACAGCAAATACTTTGTCTTCGGTAAATATTTTTTCACCATTTCTTATCACCGACTTCCTTATTGTATTAATACGCGTGGACTCTGCTATCTCTGGAATATCAGCCACCAAAGCAGCAGCCATGGGTGAGCAGGTATTAGCAACGCGTATATCTTGCCCACCTATTTTACCATTTAGTCCAACCTGATAGATTCTATCAGCATCCTTATGAAACTCATCATAACTAAGTTCGTGCGTTACATAAAGGGTAATCATTAAGCAAGAGGCTATTCCGATAGTCATTCCAAAAATGTTAATAGCCGAAAACATTTTGTATTTAAGGATATTGCGAACCGCAACTTTATAATAGTTTTTTAGCATAAGGGTTTGTTAGTCATGATATGATTCCGAATTAAACGAACAGATCACCTCTTATATGTAAGCAAAATTTGTTAGTATGTAGGACATAGACGCGGGGATATTTTTAAGGTTACACCGAAATCAAAATATTTATTATTGGATAAAGTGATGCTTAATCATTAAGAATTAAAATCAGACCAATGACTTTGCTCGAATAGAATAGTTGCAGCGTTTCCAATATATGCCAATCAATTTATATGCTTATAGATTTGATATGCACCTATGCGCATTACCCAAGTGTTCAGTTTTGCACAGCTTATGTTCAGTAATAGTTCTTCAAAAACAAATAAGGCCCATTCCGAAAACCAGAACGAGCCCTATTTTAACCTAAACCTAACCTATGAAGAATTAATCAAGGAAGTGCCTCCTTGAAATCTTTAATACTAAACGTGAAATTGTTCTTTGATGTTTTCAGTTACCACCTTACCATCGAAAAGGTTAATAATACGATGCGCATAGTTTGCATCATAAGGCGAGTGAGTAACCATTACAATGGTAGTGCCTTCTTCATTCAATTGAGAAAGTAACTTCATTACTTCTTCACCATTGGCTGAGTCAAGGTTACCAGTAGGTTCATCTGCAAGAATTACTTTTGGTTTGGCAACAATTGCCCTTGAAATTGCAACACGCTGTTGCTGTCCACCTGATAACTGTTGTGGAAAGTGGTTTCTTCTATGCATGATGTTCATGCGCTCAAGTACTTCTTCTACACGTCTCTTACGCTCGTCTGAAGGTACTTTCAAATACAATAATGGAAGTTCAACATTTTCAAAAACTGTCAATTCATCAATCAGGTTAAAGCTCTGGAATACAAAGCCTATTGAACCCTTGCGCAATTGAGCACGCTGACGTTCTGAATATTTTGCAACCTCATGATCGCCAAAATGATATTCGCCACCAGATGGATTATCAAGCAAGCCAAGGATGTTCAGCAAGGTTGATTTACCACAACCTGAGGGACCCATAATGGCCACAAATTCGCCACCCTTAATTTCAAGATTGATGCTGTTAAGGGCAGTAGTCTCTACTTCTTCAGTAGTGTAAATTTTTTCTAAATTTTTTAATTTGATCATAACCGGTTCGGTTTATTGTTTAGATGAAGAGTTTTAGAATATAGTTGTTAAGGATTACTTTATTTTTCTTAAAAGGTTACCAAGTTCTATTTTATTCCTGTTAGACGCCTGATTTTATAAATAGTTGCATTAATTCAGAATTAAAACCTCGTTGTTTCCAAAATTCTCATAAGAAGATGTTATTACACGATCGCCAGGTTGCAAGCCTTCGAGCACTTCAAAGTTCTCGGTGTTTTTGCGACCCAGTTTAATATTTCTGCGCACGGCCTTATCATCACTATCAAGAACGAACACCCAATTACCACCCGTGTCCTTGTAAAATCCACCAACAGGCAACAATAATTCTTCCGATGCCTGACCAAGTTCAATGCGCAATCGCAATGATTGTCCTCTTCTTATATCATTTGGAGTTTCACCAACAAAATCCATATCAACCTCAAACCTACCATTTTGAATGGTTGGATAAATATAGTTTATCACCAATCGGTAGTCTTTACCGGCATAACTTGTTGTGGATGGTAAACCCACAGAGATTTTTGGATAATATAATTCATCAATCGGTACCCGCACTTTGTAAGCCCCAACAATATCAACCTGACCTAAACGCTGGCCTTGTGTTACAGCTTGCCCAATTTCCCAATGCGGAGTAGAAAGTTGTCCATCAATAGGAGCGCGGATAACAAGATTATCAAGAATTTTTCCAATGCCAGCTAAGTTCTGCGACATCCTGCGCTGCGCTAAATCTAAATCTTGCAATTGTTGAATATTATTAATGGAATCACTTTTATAAAATTCATACGTGATTCTTCTCCGCTCTACCTGCATGTTGTAGTCTGCCTCTGTCTTCTCAATTTCTTGCTTGGCTATTAATTTTTTCTCATACAGTTGCTTTTGTCTTCTATAAACGGGTCCTAAAATAGCTAACTGATTATCTATTTCCGCAAGAGTTCTTCGCTGCTCCACATCATTTCTTTTAATACCAAGGCGCGTATCTCTTGATCTGTTAATGCTTTCTATGAGTTGACTTTCTTGCTGTAATACCGACAATTCACGACTAAGATTTGTGAGTTCCAAAATCACATCCCCTTTCTTTAACATCTTACCGCTTTCACTCACTAAGTTTTTAATATTTCCGCCTTCAATCGCATCTAAGTAAACTGTGCGAGCTGGCTCAACCGTTCCTGTTTGAGGAATAAATTCCTTGAACTCTCCACGTTGCACAGTAGAAATAGTCAATTTATCTTTTGGCGTTTTAAAAGTCGACCTGCGGTCAGCAAAAATAAATTGATACGCAATGAACCCAACTAACAGGGCAATTCCGCCATAGGTTGCTATTCGCTTCAAAGTCCAGTTCTTCTTTGCAATCTTCTTGTCCATGTTCAGTTCTTAAACGCTACAATTAATATTGGTATAATGATTCCGGCATGCACTTGCCAACAAGTGTGCCAACCGAGATACTTCGTTTAAAACCAGAATTTAAGGGTTACACCAAATCATTCTCGTTCACATGTGAACGAAGTTGTCCGCTTACGGACAAGGTTTATTATCTTTGAAAGCACAGTACTGCGAATTGAGGCAAATAGCGGCAATCTCGATTTCGGTATTAATATTGCCCGCCACCGAACAGCAAAATAAATTAATCTACTATGTCTGAGTCAAAGCATGGCAAAATTCTGATCGTTGATGACAACGAAGACCTTTTAAAGGCAGCCAAAATGTATCTGAAGCGCCACGTGGCTCAGGTAGATATTGAAAAAAATCCGGAAGCGATCCCCGCCCTTATGGGAAACGAGGATTACGATGTTATTCTGCTCGACATGAATTTTACCAAAGATGTAAGCAGTGGTAGTGAAGGATATTATTGGCTGGAAAAAATTCTAAGTATTGATCCATCAGCCGTTGTGGTATTGATTACCGCGTATGGCGATGTGCAAATGGCTGTGAAAGCAATTAAAGCTGGAGCTACTGATTTTGTTTTAAAGCCGTGGGAAAATGAAAAACTATTAGCCACCATCTTTTCTTCCATGCGCTTGCGTGAATCACGCGATGAAGTGGAAACGTTGAAGAGCAAAAATCAGGAGATCAACCAGGCAATCAATGAAAAATATAGCGATATCATTGGGCAAAGTCAGATCATGCAGCGCATTTTTCAAACCATTGAGCGCGTGGCCCAAACCGATGCCAATGTATTAATCCTGGGCGAGAATGGAACTGGCAAAGAATTAATTGCCCGGGCTATTCATAGAAACTCAGCGCGCAAAACCGAATCGTTTGTAAGTGTGGATTTGGGTTCGATAACAGAAACACTTTTTGAAAGTGAGTTATTTGGTCACAAGCGCGGAGCCTTCACCGATGCAAAAGAAGATCGGGCCGGTCGGTTTGAATTGGCCAACCAAGGAACATTATTTTTAGATGAAATAGGAAACCTTACCATGCCTTTACAGGCGAAACTGCTTACCGCAATACAGAATAAAAAGGTGAGTCGCGTTGGCGCGAATAAAGAAACGCTCATCGACTTACGATTGATTTGTGCTACTAATCTTCCGCTTTACGAAATGGTAAAAGAAAATCGTTTCCGTCAGGATTTACTTTATCGCATCAATACCATTGAAATAGAAATCCCACCTTTACGGGATCGGATTGAAGACATCCCATTGTTAGCGAATCATTTCCTTAAGCATTACTCAACCCGCTATGGAAAAAATATTACTAAGATAAGCGAAGGCGCTATGACACGTATGACCAAACATCCTTGGCCAGGAAATATCCGTGAGTTGCAGCATTCGTTGGAGCGGGCAATTATCTTAAGCAACTCAAGTGTACTGCAGCCTGAAGATTTTAACTTTGCTACCCCGATTACAAAGGAAGGTGATCAACAAATTAATTTAGATCAGTTTAATCTGGAAGAAGTAGAGAAACTACTGATCCGCAAAGTGCTAAAAAAATATAATGGAAATATAACTCAAGCAGCCGCTGAGCTGGGCTTAACACGTTCATCATTATATCGTAGATTGGAAAAACACGGGCTCTGATCACTAAATTATCAAATTGTCTAATTAATTTATGTTCAACGATTTTCGCTTTCGCGTTGCTTTTCGAGTTATCTTATTAGGGCTAGTGATGGCGCTGTTTGTTTTTATGGTTGGTAGGGCCAACATGATTTTTGCTGCAGGACTAACTGCATTTATTATAATTGGTCAGTTAGTTGAATTGTATCGTTTCACTTCACAGACCAATCGAAAGCTAACCCGGTTTTTAGAATCCGTAAAGTATTCAGATTTTCTTTCAGGCTTTGCTAATGACAATAAGTTAGGCAGAAGCTTTCGCGAATTGAATACAGCTTTCAATGAAGTGCTGGATGCATTTCGTCATACGCGCACTGAAAAAGAAGAACATTGGCAATACCTAAACACTATTGTACAGCAGGTAAGAACCGGTATTATTTCGTTCGATCCTGAAGGCCAGGTGCAATTAATGAATACAATTGCCAAACGATTTATAGGTGTGGCGGGATTAAAAAATGTAAATGAATTAGTCGATAAGAACCCTAAACTTTATCAAGCACTTATGGAAGTGCAATCGGGAAAAAGTTCTTTGTACAAAGTAGGCAATGAATACTTGTTAACCTTGCAAGCAACCGAATTGCGCATTCGTGGTAACACCGTAAAATTGGTTACGCTCCAAAACATTCAAACTGAATTACAAAAACAAGAGTTGGATGCCTGGCAAAACCTCACACGGGTATTGCGGCATGAGATCATGAACTCAATCACTCCCATTTCTTCGCTTACCTCAACCCTTCGCGAAATTCTTGATCACGATATGACTAAGAATGAAAATCATTATGAGCTACTTACAGAAGGTGCAGAAGATTTGCGTGAAGGGTTAACGACCATCGAAAATCGAAGTAAAGGGTTGATCAAGTTTATTGATGCCTATCGGGAATATACATCTCTGCCGCAGCCAAAAATTAAAATATTTTTTGTGAAGAGTTTGCTCGAAAAAGTAGCTCAGTTTATGAAACCCGAATTCAAAAAAACCACTATTCAATTTGGTTTTCATTATGAATCTGAATTTATAACCCTTGAAGGTGATGAAGAAATGATTGAGCAAGTATTAATTAACCTGATAAAGAATGCCATAGAAGCATTGGAGAATACTCCTAATGCAAGTATCGAATTAATTGGACGGACTCAGGATAACTCAGTGATTATTGAAGTAAGAGACAATGGACCCGGTATTATTCCGGAAGCAATCGAACGAATTTTCATTCCTTTTTTCACCACTAAAAAAACTGGATCTGGAATTGGCCTTGCCTTATCACGGCAAATTATGCAAATGCATAATGGATCCCTTACGGTGAAATCGGAGCCTGATGTAAAGACAATCTTTACGTTAAATTTCTAGCCGTCCAATCTTTATAAGTACTACTACTTTAAATCAAACAGATTTAATTCGCTAGAGTCCGGCAAATTATTATCAAACCTAAAATGCTTATTAAGCCTGTAATGGTCTAAGAGTCCATTTCTAACCTCTACCAATAGCGAAAAAGCGACACCGTCAAATCGAGTTGGCCACTCTCCATTCTTCGACTTTAAACTATCATTCAGTTTATTATTGCAATGTACCCCTGCATAGACAAATATGTTATTGCCTTTTTTTGATTTAAGAACTTCACAAATTCCAAATTCCTCATTTCCAAGAATTTCATTCTGATGAACACTGATCACCCAAGTACTATCATTCAAATATTCCTTGTAAAATATATGAAAGTTTTCACCATCACTGAACTGAACCGCTGATTCTTCAATTAATTGAAGAATTTGGTCAGAGGAAAGTTGCTTTGGTGATGTGTCATTCAAATGTTTCTCTTTATCTCCACAAGAGCCCCACAAAAGTAAAGAGATTACAAGTAGGTAGTAATTTAAAACTTTCAACACTTAGCTTATTAAGATTGATTTCTATCCCAAATACACATCCCAATCTGTGCGCGGACTATTACCATCGCGCAGAAAAAGGGAATAGGATGGTTTGTAAGGTTTACGATGCAAGGTCATCTGCGCTTCATCAGGAGTAAAATCTCCCTTCTTAGCATTACATCGCTTACAGGCGGTTACCAGATTAGTCCAGGTATGAGCGCCACCGCGCGAACTTGGCATTACATGATCTAATGTTAACTCTCTGCGCGTTCCACAATATTGACATTCAAAATTATCGCGCTTAAAAACATTTTGCCGGGTTAAGCTAACACCTTTGTAAGGAGCATTTACATATCGGTTTAACCGGATAACGGAAGGCATGGGAAAAGATTGGGTAACTGAATTTAAACGATACCCATTGGCCGGAAGAACCAATTCACTTTTGTTTAGATAAACCATAACAAAAGCACGTTGCACCGAACAAACCATTAGTGGACTGGAATCCTGATTAAGTACCAAAACCCTACTGTTCATAGTGAAAGATAACCCCAAAGTTTGGGTTTATCAAAATTAACAACGAGTACTAAAAATAGTTTACCTATTTAGAGCGGATTGAGAATTCGTCTGATCTCCAAAAGTGTGTGCGTGTATATTTTTGTATCGGACTGCAGAATGCCCTCCTCTAGCAACTGATCGATACGAACCCGGCCGCCAACATGAATAATTCTTTGATCATCCAATAAAATACCCGCATGTATCTTCTTCTCCAAATGATCTTGAAAGAAAGCTACATCACCGGGCTGAGCATGTTCCAAGGTATCTACTTTTTTCCCTTCCATCTTCTGCCTATCTAATTGACGAGGCAAAAGAAACCCCGAAATCTTAAATGCCATTTGAATGAAGCCAGCCACATCAATACCAAAAGGGCTTTTGCCACCAGTCAGGTAAGGTGCATTTAAATATTTCATGGCAATGGTTTTAAGAAACTCAACTTCTCTTTTTTGACCCAAACTCTTTGATTCACCATTGAATGCAAATTGCTCTTCGAGTTTAAAAAGCTCGGAGTTTGAGATAGGAACAATACTTCCCAGAAGAATGGTTAAAGGGCTTTTCTTAAAGAGAATGCTACACGTAATATCAGTGGTAATTTTAAAGTTAGCATGATTGATCTGATCAAAATACTCTTGAGTGATGCCATGATGTTGATTAGCGGCAAGCCAACCTTGCGAACCATCAACATGAACGCGGATAAAAATCCACTCTTTGTGATCGGGCACGGAAAGAACTTCATAGTGATCGCCAAATAATAATTGCGTAACCAGCGGAGCATGCTCTTCAGGGTTCTGACGAACTGACACCAGTGATAACCTGCAAACTCCATAACCTAATACTTCCATGTTTACTATTTAGCCAATTTTTATTCTGCTCAACTCTCTTTTTATATCCCGCTCCTTTATACTATCCCGTTTATCATGCGCCTTTTTCCCCCGCGCTAAAGCGATCTCCAATTTTGCCAATCCCCGCTCATTTATAAAAAGTCTGATAGGCACAAGTGCCAATCCTTTTTCTTCTGATTTGGATTCCAGCTTACTCAACTCTGATTTTTTCATCAACAGTTTTCGTTCGCGAGCCTCTTCATGATTGTAATGAGTACCTTGTGCATAGGGTGTGATGTTAATGCCCTTCGCAAAAAATTCTCCGTTGCTAAAATAGCAATATCCATCTTGTAAATTCACTTTACCTTCACGAATAGATTTAATTTCTGTTCCACGCAAAACAATACCCGCAATAAATTTATCGATTAGCTCATACTGAAAAGAAGCCTGTCTGTTTCGAATATTTACTGTATTTGAAAATCTCTTTTCTGCCATGTTATTTATTTTCAAACAATTCTTTCAATTTATCCTTCGTTAACATTTTTTGACCAGTTCGACCTGTCGCAATCGTTCTTCCTTCACAAGTTGCTAAAAGGATACAAATTAATTCATTACCCTTTATCGACTCAACGCTTGCAGTAATAATTATGTCTTCTTCAACTTTTGCAGGACTTTGATGATTAATATTCAAAAAAGTACCTACTCCTTCTTCATGTGGCTCTTTCATCTCCAGAAAAAAAAGCCGGGAAGTCCACTCAAAATCGCGCGCCAACGCAAAGGTAGAATAAACCGGATGCAAAACCTCTCCATGAAATGCTGCCACATCCTGTTCCGTAACTCGCTTGTGATATACCTTCTTATCGCCTGGCTTAAAAATAAGTTTCATATTAATTGCCAATGGCAAGGTTAGCTAATGGGGCTACATCCAGTGCACTGAATTTACCCTCCATAAATTTATAGTGAGCCGCAATAGCGATCATGGCCGCATTATCAGTGCAGTATTCAAAATCAGGGATAAAAATTTTCCAGTTTTGTTTTTCAGTGTACTGCTGAAGGGATTTTCGCAACTCAGAATTTGCTGCTACACCACCGGCAATGGCAATTTGTTTTATGCCGGTTTCAGCTGATGCCTTTGAAAGTTTTTGTAGTAGCATCTTAACGAGATGATATTGTAGGCTGGCACAAATGTCATTTTTATTTTTCTCTACAAAGTCAGGGTCAATTAATTTTTGATCGCGTAGAAAATATAGAAAAGCAGTTTTAATACCACTAAATGAAAAATCGTAATTCGGAATTGAAGTTTGTGGAAACTGAAAAGCATTAGGGTTGCCTAACTTTGCATAGCTATCAATCAACGGTCCGCCCGGATAAGGGAAGCCCATCATTTTGGCTGCTTTATCAAACGCTTCACCAACCGCATCATCGCGCGTCTCTCCTATTACCTTCATATTTAGATGACTTTCCACAAGAACGATTTGTGTATGACCACCACTTACTGTTAAACATAAAAATGGAAATGAAGGTTTTGGATCTGCAATGAAGTGTGCCAATACATGGGCCTCCATGTGATTTACCTCAATGAGTGGAATATCCAATGCCACAGCCATTCCCTTGGCAAAGGACACACCCACTAACAACGAACCCAACAACCCTGGGCCACGCGTAAAAGCAATTGCACTTAATTCGTGAGATGAAATACCAGCCGAAGTCATTGCTTCGTTAACTATAGCGAGAATCTGCTGTTGATGAGCGCGCGAGGCAAGCTCCGGAACCACGCCACCATATTTCTGGTGTACTGTTTGTGAGGCAATTACATTATTAAGTACCTTGCCATGTTTAACCACAGAAGCTGAAGTTTCATCACAAGAAGACTCGATGGCAAGAATTACAGGACGCATTTGGTATTAAATGAAACTGCAAGTTATTAAAAATCGCCTTTTAAGCTGGATCAAAAAGACATTGCTCTACGCGGCCTACCTTTCTTTGGTTTTATTGGTGCTTAGCTTCATTTTAATCCAGATTCCAGCAGTACAATCGAATTTAGCCAATAGGATAACATCAAAATTTTCAAAAGTCTCCGGCTTCGATATCACCTATACAGACATTTATCTGCGATGGTATGATCGGTTGGAACTTAAAGGGTTACTCATCAAAGATCCTGAACAAAATAAAATGATAGACGTGGGCAACCTTCAGGTAAACTTTAGTCTATCTACACTGCTACTTGATAAGAATATAAACATAGAAGCGGTTACGCTTGAAAACGGAAGCGTAAATTTTATAAAAATTCTGGCTGGCGATTCAACTCGCGATCTGAACATCAATCTATTTATTGAAGAGATCAACAAGCAAGCGGCAGGTAGCAGTCAAAAAAAGGGATCGCCTAAACTAAACATTGGCGAAATAGGAATATACAATACCGCATTCAAGTTACATGATCCCCAAAAGGACTCTTTAAAAAATGCCTTTGATTATAATCACATAAGCCTTCAAATAAATGAAGCCAATGCCAGCAACTTCAATCTTATTGGAGACACCATTCAGTTAAAATTGAACACACTAATTGCAGAAGAAAAAAACTGCAGCCTACCTATTCATAATATGTCAACGTATTTCAGGCTTTCTCAAAACTCCATGGAGTTTCTTGGATTGAATGCCCAAATTGGAAAAAGTAAACTATCCGATACATTAATTTTTAACTATAAAAGTCTTGCCGATCTAAACGACTTTAATAATAAAGTAACTATTAAAGGCTCGATAAAAAATACAGTCCTTGATCCTAATGACCTTGCTTTGTTTACACCTGGTTTAAAACCTTTACCATCCCCACTCAGTGTTTCAGGAAACCTAACGGGCAAAATTTCCAGGTTTGCCTTTCAAAATATGGAGGTGGCGTTGGGTAGCACAATAATAAGCGGCAAACTACAACTAGACGGATTGCCAGCCATTAATGAAACATTTATTAATCTGGATGTAAAAAAAGGTGATGTTAACATCAATAATTTAGCCTTCTTATTTCCTAAAAATATTTACGAGAAATTAACTGTCTTCGGAAAATTTAATTTAACCGGAAAGTTCACTGGATATATTGATGACTTTGTTGCCAATGGTTTGTTCACTGGAAAGTTTGGGCAAATTAAGTCTGACTTAAATTTAAAAATTGATCAAGCAAATATTGAACAATCCACGTATAGTGGAAATCTTAGTTTAAATGATTTTCATCTTGGCCTTATACTTCAGGATACCGCCCTATTTCAAAAGGTAACGATGAGCGGCCGTATTAACGGGAAGGGGCTTTCGGAGGAAACAGCAGATTTTAAGCTTTTGGGTAAGGTAAACTCTATTGGTGTTCTTAAATACAATTACACCAACATTAGTACTGATGCCCGGTTTGCCACGCAATTATTCAATGGCTCATTGAGCATAGATGATCCCAATCTAAAACTCAACGCAACGGGATCAATCAATATTCGTAAAGGTCAAGAACTTATTTCAATAAGGGCACAACTAGATACCCTTTTTGCCGATCGATTAAATCTTACGAAGGATCCTTTATTTGTTAGCACACGCGCAGATATTGATACACAAGGGTTAAAACTAGATAGCCTTTTCGGTAAAGTAATTTTAAGAAACGCATCAATCATCTATAAAGAGAAATCGCTTGAGATTGATTCAGCTTCTGTTCAGTCTTTGCTCGAAGATGGAAAACGAAAACTATTACTTCGTAGCTCCTTTGCTGATGCCGATTTAAAAGGTGATTTCTATTATTCTTCGCTGTTTCAGGATATGAATAGATTAGTGACCGAACTTACACTTAATATTAAAAACGATCCGGAAGAACTTAAAGCGTATTACACTAATAAATCAGTTAACGATCAGGATTACTCCGTCTATTTTCAAATTAATTTGCACGACATAAATCCCGTACTCTCACTTGTTAACCTTGATCTTGCCATATCCAATAACACACCTATTCAAGGGAGTTTTTCAAATGGATTTACATCCAGATTGCAAGCATTTCTGCAGCTTGACACGCTCACATTTCAAGGGAAAAAATTTATTGATAATGAAATTGAATTTTCCGGATCCAAAATCAGAGACAGCACTAGCGTGCTTGCGATGTTATCAATCAATTCTGCCAAGCAAGAAATTTCTAAGGCATTAAAAACTAAAAATCTATTTTCAGAAGCCATCTGGAATAAAAATCATGTTGATATAACGGTAGATGTAGATCAGGAAGGCACTACGAACATCGCACGCATGAAATCAGAAATTGATTTTCTAAAAGATAGTACACGAATTAAAATACTCCCCACCCGATTTCAATTATTAGAGAAAACCTGGCAAATGAGTCAAGAGAATTACGTTTTAATTAGAAATAAGGAATGGACATTTAGAAACTTAAAATTATATAACAACAATGAGTGGCTGCAGTTAGATGGTTTTATCTCCGAAAATCCAGATCAAACGCTTACACTCTCACTGGCGAACCTCAATCTTGGCATTGTTAATTCAATAAGCTCAACCCCATTGAGTGGCGTTGTGAATGGAAAAATTGAAATGAAAGATGCTTATCATTCATTATTCCTTCAAAATAATATCACAATCAAAAATCTGATTGTTGATAAATTCTTAGTTGGAGATGTTACCGGCACAAATATTTGGAACCACGATAAAAAACGTTTTGATATAGATTTCTTTATTGATCGTGAAGAGAAAAGAACACTAGCGCTTCAAGGATATTATAACCCAAGTACTGAAAAGCCACTTTACTTAAATGCAATATTAGAAGAAACTAATATTAATATAATTGAACCCTTCTTAAAAGGAATATTTTCCCAAATGGATGGCACGCTTTCCGGAGCTTACGAGATTACCGGCACATTTGCCGAACCCCTTATTGAAGGCGAAGGAAATATTAAGAATGGACAAATCATGATCGATTACTTAAAAACTCTTTACACCTTTAATGGCAAGCTTGGAATAACACCAACAAAAATTATTTTTGAAGATTTTGATTTGGTAGACAGCTTTAAAAATAAGGGGTATCTGGATGGTTACCTAACGCATCGAAATTTTTCGAAGTTTAGAATAAACCTTGACGCAAACTTTACAAATTATCAAATACTAAATACAACCTCTAAAGACAATAGTTTGTTTTATGGGCAAGCTTATGGTAGCGGTAAATTAAATATGTTTGGTCCGCTCTCAAATATGAAAATTTCGGCAACAGCCAAAACCTCAAAAAACACACGCATCTATATTCCAATCAGTGGTTCAGGATCTGTTGAGAAAAGTGAATTTATTACGTTCGTAAATTTTTCTGATTCATTGAAAAACATAGCGAATACCAAAAAGAAAAAAAATACTCAGTCTGATGATCCAACAGGAATTGTGCTTGACTTAAATCTTGATATTACACCCGATGCTTATACCGAAATAATCTTTGATATTAAAGCGGGCGATATTATTCGTGGTTATGGCAACGGTGACATCAGTTTGAAAATTGATACAAAGGGTGAGTTTAATATGTTTGGCCTCTATGAATTCGTGCAAGGCTATTATAATTTTACCTTATACGATATTCTCAACAAAGAATTTAGTATCACTAAAGGAAGCCGCATCAGTTGGTCAGGCGATCCGTATGCCGGTATTCTTAATCTTACTGCCGCTTACAAACAAAACGCTTCATTAGCGCCCATATTGCCAAATCAAAGTGACGACATTATTTCAACACCCCAGGCAAGAAGAAAATATCCAGTAGAAGTTTTATTAAAGCTGGATGGCGCCATGCTTTCACCACAAATTGCATTCGATATTGTAGCGAAAGATTTGCCCGACAATGTTACCACTGAAAATGGTCAAACCATTCAACCCTATTTTGCCTTTAATGCTTTTAAGGCTAAGCTAGACCAACAAGAACTGGAACGTCAGGTTTTTAGTTTAATCATTCTGCGCAGGTTCTCTCCACCCGATGCCTTTAGCACCAGCGGTTCATTATCAAACAGTGTAAGCGAATTGCTATCCAATCAATTAAGTTATTGGCTTACTCAGGTGGATCAAAATCTTGAAATTGATATCGACTTAGGATCGTTGGATCAGGAAGCATTCAATACCTTTCAACTTAGGCTCTCCTACTCATTTTTAAATGGACGGTTACGCGTAACCCGAAATGGATCTTTCAATAATCAATATAGCTCGGAGGCGGCAAATTTAATTGGCGATTGGACTATTGATTATATCTTAACACCCGATGGAAAATTTAAGATCAAAATGTTCAGCCGATCAAATTATAATCAGTTAAATAGTTCGGTAGGTACACAGACTGCTATCACTACAGGAGTAAGCTTACTACATACCCAAAATTTTAATCAATTAAAAGATCTAATTCAATCCTCTCGAGAAAAAAGAAGGAAACAAATTTTGGAAGACCCGACCAACGAAGATGCCATCTTAGAAAACGATGAGACTAGATAAGACTTTGAGGATTAATTTCGTTTTGCCAGTTAACATTCTTGTCACCTTAATGACGATCGGTATTTTTTCAAGTTTGTGTCAGGCACAAACCACTGATTCAGTTTCTCACATTAATTCAACGCGATTAAAAACAGTTATCATTACTTCGGGCGTTGCCTACACAGGAAGCATGATAGCGCTAAGTTCTATTTGGTATAGTCAATACGATCAAGAACATTTTCATTTTTTTAACGATGCCCATGAGTGGAAACAAATGGACAAAATGGGGCATTTTTATTCCGCCTTTCAGCTGACTTCTATCAGCGCTCGCACGTTGCAATGGAGTGGTGTAAATAAAAAAAAATCAGATCTAATTGGCACAATCACAAGCTTTGCTGTAATGTCGTCTATTGAAGTGCTTGATGGATTTTCATCAGGTTACGGTGCTTCAGCAAGCGATTTAGTTGCAAACGCAATGGGTGCTGGTTTCTATCTTGGACAACAAGCTCTTTGGCACGAAACAAGAATTTATCCTAAGTTTTCATTTAGGCGAACATCTTTTGCACCACAAAGGCCTGACGCCTTGGGTTCTAATTTATTAGAAGAAATTATTAAAGATTACAACGGTCAAACGTATTGGTTTTCTGTTGATGTTGATAAATTTTTACGCTTCCCTAAATGGATAAATCTTGCAGTTGGATACGGTGCCGAGCGCATGTTGTATGCTAATGATGCCAATAACATAAAGCAAAATTTATATCCCTATCGACAATATTTTATAGGAATAGATTTTGACCTTACTGGAATAAAATCCCGTTCTAAACTGGTAAATACATTAATTTACATAGCCAATATGGTAAAATTGCCGGCCCCGGCTTTAGAATTTTCGAATGGTAAAGTGAAAGGTCATTTCTTTTATTTTTGATAGATTCCTGAATTTACAAGCCTTTTATTACCTTGTTAAACCTAAACCTTCTATTGTTATGGATTTAACTGCTTTCATGAAAAAATATGCCGATGAGATTGGTGGCCAATTCACGGAATATGATCAAACCCAATCAATTGTAATTGTTCCCGTTTCGGGCAACCGCTACCAAACCGTAATAGGCAACATTCGCAAAAACGAATTGTACAATAGAAGACTTATCTCGTTCACTTCTAAAGTATCAGCTCTTCAAACCACTATCGACTTCAAGATGTTGCTTGAGCAATCGGCCTACTTCAACTATTGCCGATTTATTATCAAAGAAAACTATTTACAAATCGAGGCTACAACCGCCCTGGATACTGTCTCAGAAAGTATCATCAAAGAAATGGTTCAGGAAGTTGCTAATCTTGGCGATCAATTTGAATTAAAACTAACCGATTCAGATATTCATTAGGTATCTCTATATCCTGCCAAGTATGTAAATTTGTAGCAAATGCAAGCCGGCTTATCGCCTCAACAAGTTGAGGAGGAAAGTCCGGGCAACACAGAGCATCGTACTTCCTAACGGGAAGGGGCTGACGGTAGCGTTAGCCACAGAAAGTGCCACAGAAAATAAACTACCCTGACGTTTAGCGTCAGGGAAAAGGTGAAAAGGTGGGGTAAGAGCCCACCGGTCTTGAAAGTGATTTCAGATGCTGGTAAACCTTACGAGTTGAAAGGCCAAATAGGCTCCGATCAAGAACTGCTCGTTCAAAAGATTGCTTCGGCAATCCATCGGGGTTGGGTAGGCTGCTTGATCCTGATGGTGACGTCAGGGCTAGATAAATGATAAGCACTCTTAACTTGTTAAGAGAACAGAACCCGGCTTACAGGCTTGTATTTTATTTTTATTTATCATGTTAAAATAACTTTTGAAGCGTGCCCAAAATACTTATCATCGAAGACGAAGCCAGCATTCGTGCAGTACTAAAAGATATCCTCAAAGATCAGAAAGAACTAAAACTTGAAGTAGATGAAGCAAAAGATGGTGCCGAGGGACTCGCCAAATTAGAAGGTGAGTATTATGATGTAGTTTTTTGCGACATTAAAATGCCAAAGCTGGATGGCATGGAAGTATTGCAGCAAGCCAAAGAAAAAGGAATTGCCTCAACCTTTATTATGATATCCGCACACGGCACAACCGAAATTGCCGTTGATGCTACCAAACTTGGAGCTTACGATTTCCTGCAAAAGCCACCTGACCTCAATCGACTACTAATTACTTTACGCAACGCACTTGATAAAAATAATCTTGTAAAGGAGACAAAGATTTTAAAGAAGAGGGTTTCGTCTAAATACGAAATCATTGGCGACTCAAAAGCTTTGCAAGAAGTTAAAGAGATGATTGGAAAGGTTGCGCCAACTGAAGCGCGTGTGCTTATTCTTGGGCCAAATGGTTCCGGAAAGGAATTAGTCGCTCGTCAATTACATGAAAACAGTGCCCGCAGCAGTGGCCCCTTTGTGGAAGTAAATTGCGCAGCCATTCCATCAGAGTTAATCGAAAGTGAATTGTTTGGTCATGAGAAAGGTTCTTTTACATCAGCCATAAAGCAGCGACTTGGAAAGTTTGAGCAAGCTGAAGCCGGCACCTTATTTTTAGATGAGATTGGTGACATGAGTCTTTCTGCGCAAGCAAAAGTATTAAGAGCCCTTCAAGAGAGTAAAATTACCCGTGTGGGTGGCGAAAAGGATCTTACAGTAAATGTGCGTGTAATTGCAGCTACTAACAAAGACCTAAAAAAGGAAATAGCTGAGGGTCGCTTTCGCGAAGATTTATATCATCGTTTGTCGGTAATCGTTGTCAAAGTTCCTTCATTAAATGATAGAACTGGAGACATACCGATGCTTATTGAGAAATTCCTGAATGACATAGCCAATGAATATGGCTCTAAGAAAAAAGAAATTGAAAAGGACGCGCTTGCACTAATGCAAAAACATAATTGGACAGGAAATATCCGCGAACTTAGAAACGTTGTGGAGCGCCTGATAATAATGAGCGAGGGATCGATTGGATCCGCTGAGGTTAAGAAATACCTTTAGGTATTAAATACGGCTTTCAGGAGTTGCCTTCTTAACTTCTTTCTTACTGTAAGTAGGGCAAGTGTACTGACTGCATGAGGTCAGAAAGGCAAGAAGAGCAACAAACGCGAGAATTTTCTTCATAATCATTGGGCTTTATAAGAAACAAAAATATCAATCTTTTAAATTTCTACAAACTCTATGTAGGGAAATTACCATTTAACGACAAAAACGACTACTCAACTAATAAGTTACAACCCCGCAAGTCGCTATTGTCCATCCTTCCAAGTACTTCAAAACGACCTATTTGATCAATTCTACCTAAATCCTGGGTTTCGATAAAAGCGCACGAATGAAAATTTGCCAAATCCACTACATTTATTGCTCCCGTCCTCCCCTTAACGACTGAAAAGGGATCATTTATATCCCGAATTAGTACTTTCATCCACGGTGGAGTTTCATAGTAACCGCCCCCACTTGAATAGGCCTGTGACATTAACTCTGTCATCCCATATTCCGAATGAATTGATTTTACATTGAATCTATTGGTTAAATATCCATGAAGATCTTGCCGTGTCCACTCCTTTCTGCGCCCTTTCATCCCTCCCGTTTCCATCACAATGCATTGGCTTAAATCAAGTTGAAACGCTTCCGCCAGATCTAGTAAAGCAAATGAAACACCCCAAAGAATAACCTTCTTTCTGCCTCCTTTCAAAAACTCTATTTTCTGGACTAACTCATCATAATTATGAAGATAAAAACCAGAATGCTCCGAATTACTTTTATTTATCAAATATTGAATCATTGCGGTCAACGAAGAGCCAGTTCGCTCAAGATAAGACGGAAGCAACGCCAGTATGTGATAGTTTTCTGCCGTCCCATAATATTTATGAAATATCTTTTCAGATAATTCCAAATAGAAATTAAGGTCTTTAACAAGATGCCTACTAGTATTCGCTCCAGTAGTTCCGCTGCTGGTAAATTCTGTCTCTATCAACCAATTGCCTGTTTGAATATTTCGGGTTTTGAAAAAGCTGATGGGCAAAAAAGGAATTTTCTCCAATGATTGAATTTCCTCTGGCTTGCAATTCAAATACCTTAAATACTCACGGTAAACCTCATTATATTGAGCCTGAAAGCGGAAGAGCTTAAGTGCAATATCCTCAAAGCAATCTTCGTTTACTGAATACAAAGAATCTTCAAAACTTTTGAATGTATCCAAGTGTTGTTTTATTTTACAAAAGTTAAAGGTAGAAAATGAGAGTGATACGAGGTTTAGGTTTGTTTTTGTTTATTTCGATAGGAATTAGCGCCTGCTTTAATCCGCCAGAATATCCAGTACAACCGATTATCGAATTTGAGAGCGTGGTTTATAAAGAATATGGAACTCCTTTTGATTCTAATTTTGACTCTTTGATACTAAAAATCAAATTTCAAGATGGTGATGGGGACTTGGGGTTAGATCCTTCGGAGATTAATGAGCCCTACAACAATAAATATTACTTTCAATTTAGTAACGGAACTTTTCTTAGTTATAAAGACAAAAGAACTAACCTAAATTATGATACACTTCCAGAATTTACAAAACCATATAATTGCATTAACTGGGAGGTTATTCGTGAAGATAATATCGTTAAAGACACTCTTTACTTTCAACTTAATCCAAACTACTATAACATAAGTGTAGATTTCTTTGTCAAGAACTTTGACGGAACGTATACTGAGTTTGATTGGACCAAAGAGTTTGACTACCCTGGGTGTGGAGGAACATTCGATGGTCGATTTCCTATTCTTTTTAAAGATAAGCCAGGCTCTCCACTTGAGGGTACAATAAAATACGGAATGGGATCTACCGGGTTTAAGGCACTTTTTAGCAATAAGCCCTTAAAACTCAGAATCCAAATAAAAGATCGCGCCTTAAATAAGAGTCAAATAATAGAAACTCCTGATTTTACGCTTTAGTAAATCTTTGGAAATTGAATGGGGTCAGTTTCGCTCATCAATTCATAAGCCGAATCATAAATATCTTCAACATTAGGTTTCGAAAAGTAATCCCCATCCGAACCATAAGCCGGCCTATGCTCCTTTGCCGAAACTGTGCGTGGAGTTGAGTCCAAAAATTGATATCCCTTTTGCACCTCTAACACTTGCTGCATCATAAAGGCGGTAGCTCCACCTGGCACATCCTCATCAGCAAAAATTACCCGATTGGTTTTCTTTATCGACTCAACAATGGTTTGATTAATATCAAAAGGTAAAAGGGTTTGCACATCAATTACTTCGCAAGATATGCCGTCACTTTCTAAGGCAGTTACCGCATCCATTACAATGCGACACATAGACCCATAAGTAACAATGGTTATATCAGTTCCTTCCTTTAAAATTTCAGGTACACCTAAGGGTATTGTAAACTCACCAATATTTTCTGGCAATCTTTCTTTCAACCGATAGCCATTCAAGCATTCAATAATCAATGCGGGATCATCCGATTTAAGCATGGTATTATAGAATCCTGCTGCCTGAGTCATATCTCGGGGAACGAGCACATGAATGCCACGAAGTGCTCCCAAAATCATTCCCATGGGCGATCCTGCATGCCAAACACCTTCAAGCCGATGACCACGGGTGCGAATTATTAATGGTGCTTTCTGCCCACCTTTGGTTCTATACTGAAGGCAAGCCAAATCATCAGACATAATCTGAATAGCGTACAACAAGTAATCTAAGTATTGAATCTCAGCAATTGGCCTTAAGCCGCGCAGAGCAGCACCAATACCTTGACCTATAATTGTGCATTCACGAATTCCGGTATCCGTCACCCGCAACTCACCAAATTTTTGCTGCAACCCTGCGAATCCTTGATTTACATCACCAATATGCCCAACATCTTCACCAAAAGCCAGCACAAGCGGATCTCTTTTCAATGCTTCGCGAAAGCAAGCTTGCAAAACCTCGCGACCATCAATCAATGGTGATTTTTCGGTGTAGCTAGGTGCGATGGTCTCTACTTTCAAAGCAGACCACGCTGAGTTGCTATATAAATACGAACTAAATCTATCCTCGTTTGCTTTTTGAGAAGTTTGAATCCAGTTCTGCAATTCACTTTTAGCTTCTGTTGTTGAATTACGAAGCAGTCTTGCCGATCTTTTCGCAGTTCGCATGGAATCAAATAACAAAGGATTTAATGTGTGCCGCAATTCAAGTAACAACTCACCTACCTCAGGCGATTCCTCAGCTGCAGATTGTAAAATTCGCTCAAGCGGCTTTTGTTCTTTTTGAATATCTTCATTAAATACTTTCCAAGCAGTTTCTTTTGCAAGCTTGGCCGTTTGTTTAGCTTCTCTTTCTATAACCATCAATTCATCTTGCGAAGCAATTCCTTTCTCCAAAATAGACTGACGAAATTTACGATTACAATCATGTTCAACTTCCCAAGCCAATCGTTCCTTAGGTTTGTATCGCTCGTGCGAACCTGAAGTAGAGTGACCTTGAGGCTGCGTCATTTCTGTAACATGAACCAATACGGGCACATGCTCTTCGCGGCAAATTTTTTCCGCCCTCTCATATGTTTGAGTAAGCGCTTGATAATCCCAACCTTTTACAGTTAAAATTTCATAGCCCTTGTCTTCACTGGTTCGTTGAAAACCGGCAAGTATTTTTGAAATACTCCCTTTTGTAGTTTGATATTCACTGGGCACAGAAATTCCATAATCATCATCCCACACGGAAATTAACATGGGTACTTGCAAAACTCCAGCAGCATTAATGGCTTCAAAAAATAAACCCTCTGAAGTTGAAGCATTGCCAATGGTTCCAAATGCTATTTCATTTCCTTGATTACTCAATTCTTTATAGGAAGCAAGTTCAGGATTGTTTCGGAATAACTTTGATGCATACGCTAAACCAACAAGTCGCGGCATTTGGCCCGCTGTTGGAGAAATATCTGAGCTACTATTTTTTAACTTCGCTAGATTTTTGAATGCCCCATTTTCATCAATCATGCGGGTTGCAAAATGACCATTCATTAACCGGCCAGCCGAAGCGGGATCTGCTTCAACATCGGTATGCGCATAGAGTTGAGCAAAATATTGCTGAAGCGTTAGCTCTTCAATTGCTAACATAAATGTTTGGTCGCGATAATAGCCGGCACGATGATCGCCAGCGCGAAAAACTTTGGCCATAGCCAACTGCGCCAATTCCTTTCCGTCACCGAAAATTCCAAATTTGGCTTTGCCCATAAAAACTTCCTTGCGACCTAACAAACTTGCCTCACGACTTTCGCAAGCCAACCTGTAGTCTGCAAGAATTGCGGACGCCTTTTTTGCGGACATTCCACTAACCATAGTCTTTGTTTGGCTCAAGGTAAATGGGTTGGTTAATAATCAAAAATAGGAAAATTAGCGGGTGAGGCAAAGGCAAAAAAAAAGCAATAGAAAATGTGGTTATTTTGAACTGAGGCCAAAGAATTTAACCCAATCGCCTTGCTTTATGCGTTGATAATTTGCTGCATCATTAAATAAAAAGATACCAACCGATACTTCCCCTATCATCACCTTCTCAAAACAATAGCCTGCATCCATTTCAATTTTATAAATTTCTTTTTCAGTCTGCGAATTGATTATTTGCATTACTTCAAGCAAAATTTTGCTATCTGACGATTCAGACTTTATCGCAAACGGGTAGTTTGGCAATGCATAAAGTTCATAGCCTTTTAACCAAAAACTATGCAGATACACCAATGAATGCTCAAACTCCTGATGAAGTTTCATGCCTTGCCGAAGGGAGCCATAAAATGCATACAACGAAACCTGATTCATATTTTTCAAAAAGTGTTAAAACAACCTTTGCAATCGTAACCGAATAGTATCTTTGCATGGCTCAGGCCAATGCCTGAAATAAACAAATTGCTAAAATAAAATCAAACTAATATGATCATCGGAGTTCCAAAAGAAATAAAGAATAACGAAAACCGGGTGGCTCTTACGCCTGCTGGTGCTCAGGAGTTTAGTCGTAAAGGCCATAATGTGTATGTTCAAACCAAGGCCGGTGAAGGCAGTGGCTTTAGTGACAATGACTATACCGGTGCTGGCGCAAAAATTCTTCCCACGGCTGAAGCTGTTTTCAGTATTGCTGAAATGATCATCAAAGTAAAAGAACCGATTGAACAGGAATATTCACTGATTAAAAAAGATCAACTTGTATTTACTTATTTCCACTTTGCATCCTACGAGCCGTTGGCACATGCTATGATTAAGACGGGGGCAATTTGTCTTGCCTATGAAACTGTTGAAAAAGCGGATAGAAGCTTGCCGTTATTGGTGCCGATGTCGGAAGTAGCTGGTAGAATGGCTATACAAGAGGGCGCCAAGTATTTGGAAAAACCTTTGAAGGGTCGTGGAATATTGCTGGGTGGTGTACCCGGTGTAATGCCAGCCAAAGTTTTGATTTTAGGGGGTGGTGTTGTAGGAACCAACGCAGCAAAGATTGCTGCCGGTATGGGTGCCGATGTAATTATTACAGATGTTAATCTTAATCGCCTAAGATATTTGGATGATGTAATGCCAAAGAATGTTCGCACCATGGCATCGAACGATTATGCGATACGCGAACTTGTTAAAACTCACGATTTGATTGTAGGCGGTGTGTTGATTCCCGGTGCAAAAGCACCTAAATTAATTACGCGTGACATGCTTAAAACCATGAGAGCCGGTACTGTATTGGTTGATGTGGCGGTTGATCAAGGTGGTTGTATCGAAACCTGTAAACCAACAACCCACGAAGATCCTACATTTATTATTGATGACATCGTTCATTATTGCGTAGCCAATATGCCAGGCGCTGTTCCCTATACATCAACCCTTGCTCTTACAAACGCAACACTTCCTTACGCACTTAAGCTAGCCAATTTGGGTTGGAAGAAGGCATGTAAAGAAAATGAAGACTTATTAAAGGGATTGAATGTGGTGCAGGGTAAAGTGGTTTATAAAGCTGTTGCCGATGCTTTTAACATCCCTTATGTGGATGTGAAGGAGGTGATTAGTTAACTGGATACTATATCAGTTTCAAGTTTCAAACGCTGGAAAAGAATCTAAGAACTTAACTTCGCGACCTGACTCCTTGCTTGTTTCAAAACAATATTGAACCATGCCATTGGTTACCCCAACATATTGGGCGCCAATGGTCATGTTATAAACAGCAACCTGGTTAAATGCTTTTTGGGTGAGTTTAATATCCGGTGCTTTGCACTCAATCAACAGCCAGGGTTTGCCCATTCTATTGTGAACTACAATGTCTGATCTTTTCTGAAGCTTGTTATAGGTGAGACTTCGCTCTACCCGAAAAAGTGACTTTGGATATTTTAGATGATGAATTAAATAGTGAACAAAATTCTGGCGCACCCATTCTTCAGGTGTTAATACCAGATATTTTTTTCTGATCACATCAAAAATCCATACTTTGCCTTCTTCTTTTCGTAACGTAAGTTCGAAATCAGGAAGATTTAACTTTTGCATGTGTTAAAAATATAAAATTAGCGGCTATGAAGACAAAAAAGGAAATAGTAGAAAACTGGTTGCCACGTTATACAGGTGTTAAGCTGGAAGATTTTGGCAAATATATTTTACTTACCAATTTTGATAACTACGTTAAGAAATTTGCAGAATGGAACAACGTAGAAGTTAATGGTTTAGATCGCGCCATGAGAAGTGCAACGGCAGGTGGCATCACAATTATAAATTTTGGTATGGGCAGTCCCAACGCGGCTACCATTGTTGATTGCCTTAGCGCCATTGAGCCCGAAGCATGTTTGTTCTTAGGAAAATGCGGTGGCCTAAAAAGAAAAAATGATTTAGGTGATTTTATATTACCAATTGCTGCTATCCGTGGTGAAGGAACCTCCAATGATTATTTCCCGGCCGAAGTTCCTGCCCTACCTGCCTTTGCTTTACAAAAGGCCATCTCAACCACTATTCGCGATAACAATCAGGATTACTGGACGGGTACAGTGTATACAACCAACCGAAGAGTTTGGGAATGGGATGAAGATTTTAAAGAGTATTTAAGAAAAGTTAGAGCCATGGCCATTGATATGGAAACAGCAACTATTTTTTCAACAGCATTTTACAATGAAATTCCTGCGGGTGCCATTCTGTTGGTATCTGATCAACCCATGATTGTAGATGGCATTAAAACTGAAAGTAGCGATAAAGTTGTTACAACTTCCTTTGTTGACCTACATGTAAAAATTGGCATTGAATCGCTACAGCAATTAATCAACAAGGGATTAACTGTAAAGCATCTCCATTACTAAGCTATGCCTTGGGGCGAACATCATAGGTTCGGGCTCGCATCAATGCCGCTAAACCTAAAACAAAAAAAACGATTAGCATCAAGACAGAATTTTTCATTCCAAAAAGTTCATCGATGTAGCCAAATGTGAAAATACCAATTACAATAGCAATTTTTTCCGTTACATCATAAAAGCTGAAGAAGGAGGCTGTGTCCTTTGTGTCGGGCATAAGCTTACTGTATGTACTTCGGCTGAGGGATTGAATACCGCCCATGACCAACCCAACGGCTATTGCTAATCCATAAAAATGAAACTCCACATCTATACCACCTTCTTTAAGGTTTGCCACTGAGTAGGCAGAAAGACAAACCAGTATCCAAAAGGAAACTACACCCATCAGCACCCAAATGTTACCAAACTTGCCGGACAAAAATGACATGAGCATGGCACCAGGGATAGCCACTAACTGAATCAAGACTACTGTTATTATCAATTTATCATCGGGCAACCCTAACATTTGGCTACCAAACAAAGTGGCTGCAAGCATAACCGTTTGCACACCCATGCTATAACAAAAGAAAGCGACCAGAAACCACTTCAAGAGTTTCATCTGCATAACCTGATCCCAAACTTTTTTTAACTCGACAAAGCCTGCCCGTAAAATTTCATTTAGTGGTTTTGTTTGCGAAGGCTTACTGTTAGGGAGGTGGGTAAATGTTATTTGTGCGAATCCTATCCACCATAACCCAACCAACAAAAAAGTATAGCGTGGCCCTGAAGTTTGATCACCCTGGCCTGAGAAATAAAGCACAAGTCCAAAACCAATCAGTTGAAGAATTACACTACCTGCATAGCCCATCGAAAACCCACGAGCGCTTACCCAATCTCTTTCTGCTGGCTCGGCTATTTCTGGAAGATATGAATTGTAAAATACCAGGCTTCCCACATACCCAATGGCAGCAAGCATAAAGCACCCAACACCAACTATAACGCTTGGTTCAGGGCCTTTAAACCAAAATAACGCCATGCACGAAACCCCACCCACATAGCAAAAGAATTGCATGAACTTCTTTTTATTCCCGCGTGAGTCGGCAATGGAAGAAAGTATTGGAAGAAGTATGGCAATGGCCAGATAGGCGGCAGCAAGCGAGTAATCATATAAAGCAGTATTCTTAAACGTTCTGCCTAGAAATGGTACTGAATTTTCGCCAAAGGCAGATTTTGTTATACCGGCAAAATAAATCGGAAAAAAGGTAGTGGTGATAACGAGGTTATAAACAGAGTTTGCCCAGTCGTACATACACCAGGCATTTATTGTTTTCTTAGTATGAAGCAGGCTAATTGGGTTCATAAAAAAATAGCCTTCCGAAACATGGAAGGCTATCTATTTTTATCATGAAAAAATAATCACTAATTTTTTAAAGTTCTATCTTCAAGTGCTGAGTAGAGTAGTTTTCGGGCATTTGCCTTACGCAGCTCAGTCTCAACATCTGAAATGATACCGCGTTTGGCATCAACATCAACCTTTAGGGCTACGGTCAATTGATCGCGTTCCAACTCATCCAAATTATCGCGTTGCGCATTTACCCACCGCACAATATCCTTTGTATCAATGAACACATCATCCGCCTGAATTTTTGGTTCCTTACCAAATTCATCAGGTTTTGTAGGCTCTCCAATATAAAGATTGGCAACAAGTCCTTTTCGCAACAACTTTCGTAATTGAGTTGCTTTGGGAATTGATTGCTTAACTTCTACCGTGGTCTTTCTCATTTCTGTTGTAACCATGAAGAAGAATAGCAACATAAAAACCACATCGGGCATGGATGAAGTAGGGATACCCTGACTTACATTATTCTTTTTCTTAAACTTTGCCATACTCTTTTTTTAGTTACCCACTTTAGTTGGATCTGCAATCGATATGTTCAGGGGAATGCCAGCACGACCTTTTTCGTAAATAGCTTTGTTTTCAGGAACCGTTAAATCGGAAGCCGCTTCTCTAAATTTTTCATTTGTTACCCCGGCTTGCTCGGCATACAGGTCGTAATAAGCCCCCTGAATAATATCAAGAAGTTCAATAAACCTTTTATGACTTGTTCCCCTATCGGTCTTAAAGGAAACAATTGCTTTTTCAGGGTTATCCGAACTTGCAGGATCTTTACCATTATTCAAAACAAATGCTTTGATCTCGTCCTTCAGGCCACGAATATCTTCCCTTGGCTCTCCTTCAACCAACAAGGCATCGGAAGAGTTAAGCTGGATTTTAAACATATTCCGTTCCTGAATTTTTACATCTTCAGGGGGTTTTGCTTCCGGAGGCGGAGGCAAGGCAATGCTAAGACCCCGGTTATTTGGAATAGTTGTCGTAACCAGAAAGAATGTTAGCAGCAAAAAGGCGATATCCGCCATTGATGCATTGGGAATTTCTGGTGTAGTGCGAGCCATTATTTTAATGCTTTATTTATTTCTGAAAAAACTACTCCTATTAAAGACACAGCAAATACAATGTAGAACATTGCTAAACCTGCACCAATTAACTTAGAGCCTGTTGCAGTAACACCTAAGGAAGCTGCTCTTGCTGAAACATCTGACCCAGACATGGCATAGGCGATCAAAAATACAACCACTAACCCGGCTACTCCGGCTAATGACTTTAAAAGACCTGCAGGCGATTTTAAAGCATTTATCAGTGGAAGTACAATGGCAGCCGCCACGGCAACAATAATAAAGGTGTATCCCAAATAAAGTCCAATATCTGTACTTTCCATTCGAGTATTATTTAGAGAGTTTATGCTTAACCAAGATGTCAACTAACGTGATAGAAGCATCTTCCATAGCATTTACAAGACCATCAATTTTAGAAACTAAATAGTTGTAAAGCGTTTGTAGGATCATACCCACAATCAAACCACCAACCGTTGTAATCAACGCCACTTTCATACCACCTGCAACAACTGATGGAGAAATATCTCCTGCCGCTTCAATGGCATCAAATGCAGACACCATCCCGATTACTGTTCCAAAGAATCCAAGCATTGGGCCAAGTTGAATAAACAAAGAAACCCAAATAAGACCTTTTTCAAGTCTCGCCATTTCAACACCACCGTATGATACAATTGATTTTTCTACCATGTCAATGCCTTCTGAAGAACGCATTAAACCTTGAGTGAAAATTGAAGCTACCGGGCCTCTTGTATTTTTAGTTACATCTTTTGCTGCCTCAATGCCGCCTTTAGCCAAGGCATCTTCAATTTGGCTTAATAGTTTTTTGGTATTCGTAGTAGCTAGGTTGAGGGTAATAATTCTCTCAATTGAAATGGCCAAGCCCAAAATCAAACAAATAAGGATAGGCCACATGAATGGAGGTCCACCTTCAATAAATTTTTCTTTTAATTGCTGGTGAAAGCCAACTTCATCAGCAGCAGCAGCATCTGCTTGATCATCTGCAACTGGAGTAACAACCTCAGTTGCTGGCGCTACAGTTGTTGAGTCTTGTGCGTAAGTTTTAGCTGAGCCGAAAGCAAGCACCCCGGCTAAAGCAAAAATCGAGAATAGTTTTTTCATGGTTTAAGGTTTAGTAATACTTGAAGTGGCCAAATTTAAACGTTTTGATCATTCCCAAACAAGCATTTGAAAAAAAAACTAAAATTCTATTCGGTAGTTTTCTACTTTCTGCCATAGAATTCAAAATATGTCCGTTAGTCACGGAAAATTTAATTTTGTCTGCCAATTAAAAACTTTGTTTTTAATCAAAAAGTACCTTACCGATCCTTTGTTAGGGTGTTATTAATCTTTTTCTTTGTGGACTTTTTGAAAAAGGTGTTCGCCTTGCCCCGATAACGATTGGGATAATTGAAGAAGTAAAATTTTGGAGAGATGTCAGAGTGGCCGAACGAGCACGCTTGGAAAGCGTGTTTACCGCAAGGTAACGTGGGTTCGAATCCCACTCTCTCCGCCAAATTTATCCTAACCCAATTCTCCCGCCAAGGGTGAGTTGATGAGTTCAATACATTTTTTCGAATCATGTTCTCCCAACAACACCATTAGCTTTGTTACGGCAGCCTCC